>Ga0247803_1000461_pt1 | contig 22303 bp, 14 predicted proteins | sample UWRJL014104B1_FD_180928 | JGI IMG/M metagenome (GOLD analysis project Ga0247803, IMG submission 180928) | Plant litter microbial communities from Arlington Agricultural Research Station in Wisconsin, United States - UWRJ-L014-104B-1 | ecosystem: Environmental > Terrestrial > Plant litter >...
TCTGGTCTAGACCCTGAAATTGCCCGTGGAGATGCTAATCAAGCAAATACGGCAGGTATTGACCTGGGAAGGTACCCTCAGCCAAAATCAGTGATTTTTGGACTTAATGTTACATTTTAAAAAATTATATGATGAGAAAAATAAAATTTACAATTGCAATATTGTCGGGAATTTTTTTAATAAATTCATGCGACACCAAGGATTTAGAATTAACGAATCCGAATCAGCTATCGCCTGAGACATTCTTTTCAACCCCGAACCAGGTAAAGGCTTCGGTAGACGCGACTTATGCAACGTTGCAGACCATCGGTCTTTACGCAAGGCATTACTTCTTTGCCCTGGACCTTATGGGTCAGGAAGCAAAAGGAAACCCGCAGTTAGAAGGTAACAAGGCACCGTTCCAGAATTTTTCTTTCAATTCAGGCAGTGATATCATACAGTTCTACTGGGAAGCCTGTTTTATAGGAATATCAAGGTGTAACTTTGTGCTTGATAACGAAGAAAGGATTAACGCTTTGCCGGAAGCTATTTTGTCTACAGAAATGAAGAACAAATATTTAGCTGAAGCTCATTTTATGAGGGCCTACTATTATTTCCTTTTAGTAAAACGTTTTGGCGACTTACCTATTTACCGTACAGGAACCATTGAAGGTGCCGCAAGGAGCCCTAAAGCAGAGGTGTATGCGCTTATAGAGGAGGATTTAAACTTTGCTGCTGAAAACCTTAGGTCTAAAACTGTTGAGCAAGTGGGAAGGGCAACTAAAGAAGCCGCTTATGCCCACTTAGGTAAAGTACTGTTGTACCAGCAAAAATATGACGCGGCTTTATTAGCATTTGACCAGGTTACAGGATATAGCTTAGAACCGGCAGGTAGCTTTTATAACAACTTTATGGAAGAAACTGAGCATGGTGTTGAATCAATTTTTGAAGTTGAATTTAATGACGACTTTGGAACAGGCAACATGTGGGACGCACAAAATAACGCCCAGGGTACAGGTTCTGCGGAGGCTACCCTTAGGGGCCAGGAGTATGGCAACAAAAGCTGGTTTAACGTGTACCCGTCAGACGAACTACTTGATGAGTATGAGCCGGGCGATACCCGTTTTGGCGATACGTTTTATGTACCCGGTTCTACCTGGGCAGGAGGTACGATGGGTCCGGCTGATTTTGTAGCAGGTGGAAACACCAGGAGAGCCGGATGGAAAAAATACCAAAATTACTACAGGCAGGAAAATGAAGGCAATCAGTCAAGCATTAACTTCAAAGTTATGCGCTATGCTGATGTACTGCTAATGAAAGCAGAATGCGAAAACAAAAGGCCGGGAGGTTCTCAGGCTGCTGCTATCGACTACATCAGGCAGGTTAGGACAAGGGCTGGTTTAACTACCAACATTAGTACAGATCCTGCATTGGTTTTTGAAGCAATCAAGCACGAGCGTATGGTAGAATTTGCAGGAGAGCAACTTCGTTTTGACGATATCATCAGGTGGGGCCTTGCCAGTACAGAATTGGATGGCACTGGTTTCCAGGTTGGTAAACATGAGTTATGGCCTATACCAGACAGGGAAACATCAAGTAACCCACTTATAACACCAGCGAATAATAATCCAAATTATTAAAAAGAATTAGTTAGTTAGATTAGTTAGAGTTAGTATTTTAGTTAAACAGCGCATGAAAATGCGCTGTTTTTCAATTTAAAATGGCAATACAATGCTTACATGTGAAGCATCAGGGTTGTTGTGATATAACTAAAGTAGTGCAATTGTAACCGAAAGCTGTATGCCAGCAGATAGCTAATAGGAAGAGTAGGAAATGCCTGTAATACTATTCTTTCGATTAAACAGGCGAATAAAAGTTGCAAGTTAAATTCTGGTTATTTTAATAACAAGGGAATAAGTTAAGTATGCGCAAGTATTATCAAAAAAATACTGCATAGGTCAGTACAAAATAAAAGTAAAATATTGTATACCAATAGAACTTAACAAATTTTTAATATCTGAATAACGTTTATACATAAGTATAACTGTATTAAAACATGAAGAAAATCGCGTCACTATTTTTAATCGCAGCATTGTTTTACAATGTGCTGGGGTTTTATATGATATTTGCTGAACAACAAGAGCAAGTATGGGTGGCCGCTATGGAGGAAACTGAAGAACAAAATTATGAAGTAATAGAATTTACCATTAACCCTTACGGGTATATTGTTGACTCCGGTTTTGAAAACGTAAATGAAGAAATTGTTGTTGGCAACAAGAGCTATCACGTTTTTAAGAAAAGGATTCAAAATAACGTCTTAAAATTTTATTGCCTCAGGAATTCGGATAAAAAGGTGTTTAGCCGCGATTTCAAAAAAATTGTAGACACCCATTTATTTGATACCAACTCAAACAAAGAAAATTCAAATAAAAAAATAATAAAATCTCACATTAAGGATTTTATCTCAAATAACCTAAATATAGTACTAAACGATGCCACAGTAACCTACCGGGTTGCTATATCGGCATACCATCCGCAAAGTGCCCTGCTTTCCGGACACTTTACAATTAATTACCCCCCTCCTAATATGGTATAGTTCCATCTGTTAACTATAAACAGCTTAAATGGCAAGCTGCTAGCTCATTATTTCTGTAATTCTAAGCTACAGCTGTAATTTGCTGCCTAAAAGTTAACATACAATAATAAATAATTATTGAAAAGAAACTATTAGTAACCATATTAACAATCATGATAAAACTTTACAAATTTTTACTTAAAGTGTTATTATTTAGCACTTTAATTACAAGCTCGCATGCCCAGACTAAGCAAAACAAAAATATAAATAAAGAGCCTTCGGGAATTAATAACATGGCCTACAAATGGGGTGCCATGGCTATTACTGCCACCGCTAACGATACCGATAAATTCAGGCCGAGGCCCACGGTAACGTCGCGCATGTTAGGTTTAACTTTTGTAGCTGTTTTTGATGCCTGGAGCCGATATGATGAAAAAGCCATTCCGGTATACCTTAAGGATGTTAAAAGAAGGCCCGCAAAAGAACGGACTTTAAAAAATAAGGAAATCGCTATAAGCTATGCCGCTTACGGGGCACTTTGCGAATACTATTACAGCGATAAAGAACTGTTCGCTTCATATATGAAAGAGCTGGGCCTAGACCCTGCAAACAAATCGTTAGACCCTAATACCCCCGAGGGAATTGGCAATCTGGCTGCCCGAGATGTTATAGCCGCACGCAAGGGCGATGGTGCTAACCAGTATGCCGAGGAAGAAGGTTCTAACGGGGTATTATACTGCGATTATACAAAATATACACCATTAAACCCTATAGACAAGCTAAATGACATTAACCACTGGCAGCCAAAAAACTTCTCTGATGGCAAAGGGGGAAAATTTTGCCCCCCATGCTTAACGCCTTATTGGGGTAAAGTTAAACCAGTAGGTTTACAGTCGGGCAATCAGTTTCGTGCTGTCCCACCCCCGTTAGTGGGTTCAGAGCAAATGAAAAAAGAAGTAGACGAGGTAATAACACTACAGGCTAATTTAACCGACGAAAATAAAGCCCTTGTTGAGTTTATGAGGGACGGGCCAAAATCGGTACAGCAAGCCGGCCACTGGCTTAAATTTGCCCAGGAGGTTTCGGTAAGGGACAACCATACGCTTGATGAAGATGTAAAAATGTATTTTTTAAACCAAATAACAGCAATGGACTGTTTTATCGCCTGCTGGGATACTAAAATGTTTTACGATTCATCAAGGCCCTACGCCTTAGTGCATTATTACTATGGCAATAAGCCCATAACTGCCTGGGGAGGCCCAGGAAAAGGGACTATGAGTATTCAGGGAGAGGAATGGACACCTTATTCGCCGGATACCTTTGTATGCCCTCCATTTCCCAGCTATGTTTCGGGCCACAGCACTATAAGTGCCGGCTGTGCCGAAGCCCTAAAATTATATACCGGTAGCGACACATTTGGTGCGTCGGCAGAGCTGGTGGCAGGCGCGATGACAGAACCTGCGAACTTAGGGAAAAAGGTTACCCTAAAATTTAATACGTTTACCGAAACCGCTAATATGGCCGGTATTTCGAGGGTTATGGGCGGATACCATATACAGGCAGACAATATAGAAGGCCTGAAGTTAGGGAGAAACGTAGCACATGCCGAATGGAAGTTTTATAATGAACACATCGGAAATAAAACAATCAAATGATAGCGCGAAAATTTCCACAGGACCATAACCTCAGAAAAGAGGCGAAGCGGTACATTCGCAAACATACTTCGATTATGAAAGTTAAACAGTTATTAGTGCTATGCATCTTTCTACAGGCAGCTGTGTCTTGCGAAAACCCTAATGATAAAATGGTTAAGATTTTAGCGGCCCGGTATAAAATGTATGACGTAAAAAAGAACCCGTTTTCGTCAGAAGCAGAAGTGGCCTATTACGACTCAATAGTTAAAAGTTCGGATGACGGTTTATTTAAACTGTCTAATGAACTAAGTAAAGGAGAAGCCTTACTGAAGCTTGGCCGTGAAGCAGAAGCCGTAGCATCAATAGAAAGTTCCATAAACAAGATGATGGCACTTAATGGCAGGGAAGAACCGCAGGCGCTAAAGTTACTGGCCATAGCCTACATGCGGCTTGCAGAAAAGCAAAATTGTGTTAACGACCACAATTCAGACTCTTGCATCATGCCTATTGAAAAAAGGGGAATACATACCATACAGCATGGTTCGCAAAAAGCGATTGAAGTATATAAGAAATTACTGGATATAGACCCTGCCGATTATGAATCGAGGTGGCTGCTTAATGTGGCTTATATGACCTTAGGAGGCTATCCTGCAAACGTACCTGAACAATGGCTGATACCAAATCTTGATAAAGATAATTCAGGGTACAGCATTAAACCATTTATAGATGTGGCCGCAAACGTGGGCATAGAAGGCAGGAACATGTCTGGCGGCGTTATTATTGACGATTTTAACAACGATAACTACTTAGATATTGTAATTTCTAACTGGAGCCTTGACAGCCCCATGCACTACTACCAGAACAATAAAAAAGGGGGCTATACCGATGTATCTGAAGTTTCACAAATAGGCCGATTTACAGGCGGGCTTAGTATGACCCAGGCCGATTATGACAACGATGGCGACGTTGATATTTTTGTACTACGGGGCGCCTGGATGCACGAATATGGCAGGCAGCCTAACTCATTGCTACGCAACAATGGCGACGGTACATTTACCGATGTTACCATTAAAAGCGGGCTGTATTCTGAATTCCCAACGCAGGCAGGTACGTGGAATGATTTTAATAACGACGGCTATTTAGACCTGTTTATTGGTAACGAGTCATCTATACATGAGAACCACCCCTGCGAATTGTATATCAATAACCAGGACGGTACATTTAAAAACGTTGCCAAAGAGGCAAAATGTGATGTGCTGAGCTATATAAAGGGAGTAACGTCAAACGATTATGATAATGACGGCGATATTGATATATTCCTCTCAGGAATGAGTAACAAGAAAATACTACTAAAAAATACCGGGGTTAAAAATGGCATTCCGCAATTCACAGATGCTACAGACCAGGCAGGTTTAGCGGGTATAAATGCGCCTACCTTTCCCACGTGGTTTTGGGATTATGACAATGATGGCTGGCAGGATATTTTTGTATGCGGTTATAAGTTTGAAGGATCTATTTCAGGCAATATTGCTAAGGAAGAGCTGGGCATCCCTAATGATGGCAGTAAGATGTACCTGTACCGTAATAACCATGACGGCACCTTTTCTGATGTTTCTAAAACAGCCGGGTTAAACAAAAGCGTATTTTCTATGGGGGCAAACTTTGGCGATATTGATAACGATGGCTTTTTAGACATGTACCTGGGTACCGGCAACCCCGATTATAAATCGCTTACCCCAAATAAACTGTTTAAAAACCTGGGCAACGGGCAATTTGCCGATGTTACGGTTTCCAGCCGTGTGGGCAATTTGCAAAAGGGCCATGGCGTTGCTTTTAATGATTTAAACAATGATGGCAATACCGATATTTTTATTGAAATGGGCGGCGCTTACAGGGGCGATGTGTTTAATAACTCTTTATACCTCAACCCTGGCCAAAATGATAACCGCTGGATAAAACTGCTGTTAGAAGGTACTGACAGCAACCGTTCTGCCATTGGAACCAAAGTAAAAGTAAGTTTTAAAGAAAATGGCAAATCACGGTCGGTATACAGGGTGCTAAACTCGGGCGGTAGCTTTGGGGCATCGGCTTTAAGGATGGAAGTCGGGTTAGGGCAATCTGCCATTATTGACCAGATTGAAGTTACCTGGCCAAAAAGCAAAAAGAAGCAGGTATTTAAAAATATTAAGCCCAACCAGAGCATTAAAATTATAGAAGGGCAAAAAGACTTTATAAAAGTTGATGTTAAAAAAACTCCCTTTCCTACTACCGCTTCAAAATCGGGCCTTTGTATTTAAAAACATCAGACAACTAAACTTATAAAAAGTATATGAAACGTATTAACATAAACGCAATATTTATCGGCCTCACAAGCCTGTTGTTCCTAGCCGGCTGTTCTAACGAAGAATCGGGCGAGAAGATATTTGCTACGTTAAGCCACTCTGATACAGGTATTGAATTTAGCAATAACCTTACAGAAAACGACTCCCTTAACTACTTTACCTATGGTTATATTTACTTAGGGGGCGGGGTTGCTACCGGCGATATTAATAACGACGGACTTATCGACGTGTTTTTTACCGGCAACCAGGTATCAAACAAACTGTACCTGAACAAAGGCAACCTTAAGTTTGAAGACATTACTAAAAAAGCCGGCGTGGGCGGCGATTCGCGCTGGTATACCGGGGTTACCATGGCCGATGTAAACGGCGACGGCTTCCTGGATATTTACTGTAGCGTAGGCGGGAAATTTGGCCCTAAAAACAACGAATTATACATCAATAACGGCAATGGTACTTTTACTGAAAAAGCAAAAGAATATGGCATTGACGACATAGGGAACAGTGTACAGGGCACCTTTTTTGACTATGATAAGGATGGTGACCTGGATTTATTTGTAGCAAATTACCCCCCCACGAGGTTCAACTCGATGACAAGCGACTACCTGCAAATGATGGTGCATGTTAAAGACGATGAGACTGGGCATTTATATAGAAACGATGGCAACCATTTTGCCAATGTTACCGAACAGGCAGGTGTAAAGGCCTACGGATTATCATTAAGCGCCACGGTGGGCGATATAAACAATGACACCTGGCCCGATATCTACGTTTCAAACGACTTTAACTCGCCCGATTTTATGTATATTAACAATCATGACGGTACATTTAAGGAAGTGGTAAAAGAAGCGACAGCCCACAATTCTTTTTACGGAATGGGTGCCGATATATCTGACTTTAACAACGATGGCAACCTTGATATTTTCCAGGTAGATATGGATGCTAAAGACAACCGCCGCAAAAAAGCAAACATGTCGAGCATGAACCCACAACTTTTTTGGGATATAGCCGACGCGGGTTTTAACTACCAGTACATGCACAACTGTATGCAGCTTAACTCAGGCGTTTATGAAAACGGGATCCCGCATTTTAGCAACGTATCGCGCATTACAGGCACTTCGTCTACCGACTGGAGCTGGGGGCCTTTATTTGCAGATTTTGATAACGATGGCAATAAAGACCTGTTTGTAAGCAATGGAACACGGAAGGAAATTAACAATAATGACTATTTTCATAGTTTTTCCCGTGAGAAATTAACACCCGCAGAAGTACTCAAAAGGTCTCAGGAAATCCCTTCAGAAAAAATTGATAATTTCATGTTCCAGAACCATGGCGATTTAAACTTTGAATATGTAAATAAAAAATGGGGCATTGAGTACAAAGGTTTTTCAAATGGTGTGGCCTACGCCGATTTAGATAATGATGGCGATTTAGACCTGATTGTTAGCAATATAGATGATTATGCTTCCGTATTTGAAAACTCAAGTTCAGAAATTAATAATTACATCAAGGTAAAATTTAAGGGCACTACAAAAAACACCTATGGCTTAGGTAACCGTGTGTATGTAAAAACAAAAAAAGGTACCCAGATGCAGGAGCTTACATTAACGCGTGGCTTCCAGTCGTCTGTAGCGCCAGAACTGCATTTTGGCGTAGCGAAAGAAAATAGTATCGAAGAAGTAAAAGTAGTATGGACTAATGGTAATGTGCAAAAATTATCTAATGTAAAAGCAAACCAAACGCTAACCTTTAAAGAACAGGATGCCAAACCCGAAGCAGTTGCACAAACCGCCAAAGCCACACTGTTTACAACTGAAACCACAGTGTTTCCCGCTTTTAAACACGAAGAAAATAAATATGACGACTTTAAAGACCAGGTGTTAATGCCGCACAAAATGTCGTCTTTTGGCCCGGCCATTGCCGTAGGCGATTTAAATAAAGACGGATTGGATGATTATTTTATAGGAGGCTCGGCGGGCTATGGCGGTAAAGTATTTATGCAGGATAAAAATGGCTTTACTGAGAAAAGCATCCCGGCATTAGAAGAAGATAAGGCAAGTGAAGATGCGGGGGCCTTAATTTTTGACGCCGATAACGATGGCGATAACGACCTGTATATAGTGAGCGGCGGGTACGAATTTTTAGTGAACGACCCTAAACTACAGGACAGGCTGTACATAAACAACGGCAAAGGAGAGTTTACAAAAGCACCTGCTGGTGTACTGCCATCAATGCTTACAAGCGGCTCTAAAGTATACCCTATAGATTATGATAAGGACGGCAAACAGGACCTGTTAGTATTAGGCAGGCAGGTTCCGGGGCAGTACCCGTCGCCGGCAACTACTTATTTGCTGCATAACATCAGCACGGCAGCACAGCCACGGTTTGAGGTTTCTAAGAAAGCGCCTAAAGGGTTTGTTGATTTAGGCATGGCTACAAGCGCGGTGATTACGGATTTTAATAATGATAAGTCAGAGGATATTATCATTGTAGGCGAATGGATGCCTATCCGTGTGTTTCAGAATACAAAGGCGGGCTTTAAAGAAGTTACAAAAAGCCTGGGCCTTAACGATGATACCACCGGCTGGTGGTGGAGCATAGAGCAGGGCGACTTTGATAAGGACGGTGATATGGATTATATTGTGGGTAACAATGGCTTAAACTATAAATACCAGGCTACACCGGATGAAACCTTTGATATATTTGTGAAGGATTTTGACAACGATAAACATAAGGATATTGTACTGAGCTACTATAATGATGGCAAGCAATATCCCGTGCGTGGCCGCGGCTGCTCGTCTCAGCAGATTCCGAATATCAAGAAGAAATTCAAAGACTACGAAAGCTTTTCCGAAGCTACCCTGGTGGATGTCTATACCGAGAAATCGCTTAAGGAAGCCCTGCATTATAAAGTGAAATCCTTTGCCAGTATTTATTTAGAAAACAAAAACGGCAAATTTATAACGCACCGTTTGCCTGTAGCCGCACAGCTTACCTGTATTAACCAGGTTATGGTTAAAGACTATGATAAAGACGGTAACCTGGATGTTGTTATAGCCGGTAATTTGTATGGCTCTGAAGTAGAAACCCCCCGGAATGATGCCGGCCATGGGTTATTCTTAAAAGGAAATGGCAAAGGGGATTTTAAACCCGTAGCGGCACCTGAGAGTGGATTTTTTACCCCGGGCGATGTTAAAAACATGGCGGAAATTAACGTAAAGGGCAAAACCTATCTTCTGGTAACTAAAAATAATTCGTTATTACAAAGCATTAAAATCAATTAAGCTGTCTTTTATAATCTGTTATAAAAGAAGGCATCTTTAAAATGTAATCAAAAACTACTGTTGTTTAAACCGGGGCACTATTGTGTCCTGGTTCAGGCAATGCTATACACTAAAATAAATGAAGCAAAACTATATATACCGTTTTTTAGCAGCGCTAACAAACGGTAACCGGCTTACCATGCTGTGTTTTTTCTTAATCTCCCTCTCTGTTTCAGGGCAAACCACTACCATTGAAGGGCAGGTAACCGACAGCAATAACCAGGCATTACCGTCTGCAACCATTCAAATCAGCAATACCGAAGAGGCTTTTGTTACCGACGAGAACGGAAATTTTTCTATAACCACTACGGCCAGGTTTCCTATTGGGCTAACCGTTAGCATGTTGGGATATGAAACCCAAAATTTTGTAGTACGGTCTGAGAACAGCATTAAAATTGTGCTGCAAAGCGCTTCCAGCGAATTAGATGAAGTATTGATTTCCAGCGGTTACCTGTCCCAGAAAAAATCAGAGTTTTCGGGTTCGGTGGCTACGGTTACGGCCAGCCAGCTACGCAACCGCCCTACCACCAGTTTCGACCAGCTGCTGGGCGGCCAGGCAACGGGCGTAGATGTAATTCAGTCGTCAGGTGTGTTAAACAATACGCCGGTTATACGGGTTAGGGGTTTAAATACCATCACCTCCGGGCTTTTCCCGCTAATTGTAGTAGATGGTGTGGCTGTGTTTACGGGTTCGTTAGGGGGCTTTGTGGGCAACAACCCGCTTTCTGAAATCAGCCCTAACGATATTGAGTCCATCAATGTGCTTAAGGATGCTTCGGCGGCCGCCATATATGGCTCCAGGGCGGCAAATGGCGTTATGGTTATAACCACTAAAAAAGGTAAAAAAGGCAAGACTAAATTTAATTACAATACCTGGTACAGCCGGAGCACGCCTTATAACCTGCCCGACCTGCTAAATGCGGAAGATTATGCCATGATAAAAAATGAAGCCCTAGTAAACGCCGGTAAACCGGAGGGCTTTTTCCTGACCACCAATCCTGACGGAAGCACCGTTGATACTAACTGGTATGATGTAGCTTACGAACCCGGTTTTTCGAGCAACCATAACATTAACCTATCGGGCGCTAATGATACCACGCAGTATTACTTTTCTGTTGATTACAGCGACCAGAACAGTTTTATAAAAAACAATACATTCCAAAATTATATAACGCGCTTAAACATAAGCCATGATGTAACCAAGTTTATAAGGGTGGGTGTAAATGTATCTTACAGCAGCGCTAAAAACGTGGGGCCTAATACAGGTGCGGTGGCCGGTAATACACTGTCATCTTCAACTTATAATACAGAGTATATTACTAATGAGCCTTTAGGAAGGATGACCTATGTGCTGCCGCCTAATGTACCCGTGTATAATGCCGACGGCTCGTATAGCATCCAGAATGGCATAAGCGTGGGCTACGGCGCTAATATCCCATCGGTTATAGGCACCATTAATGCATACAATTTAGCCATGGTGCAGGACCTTGATTTAACTACTTCAATAAGCAAATCCTTATTAGGGAATGTATTCGGGGAACTTGACATTACTAAAAAGATAATGTTCAGGAGCAGTTTTGGGTTAAACACCATTGGCCTTCAAAATAAGTTAGTGCTTAACCCTACCCACGGGGGGGGTGCTGCTTTTAACGGGGTGGCCACTAATATAGCTGCCGATTTATCGCGGACGGATTGGGCCAATACCATTACCTACAAAGACACTTTTTTAGAAGACCACCATATAGGGCTTTTGGTAGGTTACGAGCAAATTAAGACCACCATGAACAGCTGGGGCGCTTCTCAAAGTAACGTTACCGACACATATTATAAAAATTACCAGGGCGCCTATGCCAATATTTCGCCCATAGGGAATGAGCTTTCAGAAAACGCGCTGCTCTCTTATTTTAGCAACCTGAACTACAATTTTAGAAATAAGTATTTCCTCACCCTAAATTACCGGATTGATGGTTTATCGGCATTATCTGCCGGAAATAAATACGGCCATTTTGGCGGGGGTTCTGTAAGCTGGAATATAATGGAAGAGCCTTTTTTGAAGGATTCAAAAATAAACAGCATATTCGATAATTTTAAGCTGAGGGGCAGTTACGGTATTGTAGGAAATAGTGAGATAGGCAGCTATCCGGCCATCGGCACCTATAATTCATCTACTTATGGCGGCTCCCCCACCCTGGGCTTTTCTCAGGCTGCTAACCCTAACCTGAAGTGGGAAACGAGTTCAAAGCTTGATTTAGGAGTAAACTTTACGATGCTGAACAACAGGGTTTCTGTGGAATTTGATTACTTTAACAACAAAATTGAAGACCTTATTCTTAAAGCGCCGCAATCGCTGTCAGCAGGAATACCGGGCAATTACATAAACGAAAATGTGGGTGGCATGTATAATACCGGTTTTGAAATAGGTGTTAACGCGCTTGCTGTTAACGCCAATGATTTTAGCTGGAATGTGGGCCTTAACCTGTCTACACTTAAAAACAAAGTTACCTCACTGGTAAGCGATGTTTTTGTACCGAGTGTTTTTGGGGTACAAAACATGACCCGTGTGGGTTATTCTATAGGGTCTATTTTCGCGGTGCCAAATAAAGGCGTAAACCCCGATAACGGGCAAATGATTTTTATAAACAGCAACGGGCAGGAGGTTCAGTACAACCACATTGGTTCGCCAAAATGGACCTACCTTGACGGCTCCCCCGCCCCGGCCATAGACAACTATAAAGACGGCGTTATACAGGGGCCCTCATTGCCAAAACTATTTGGAGGGTTAAACAATACCTTTAATTATAAAAATTTTAGCTTAGGCGTAAACCTTACATTTGCCCAGGGCAACAAACTGTATAACGGCACACGGGCAACCAATTCTGACCAACGCTATTTTAACAACGGTGAGTTTATAAAAAACAGGTGGACTACCCCCGGCCAGGTTACTGACATACAAAAATTGTATTATGGTGATAATGTGTCGGCAGGCTTTTCATTCTCGAGCACTTCAAAGGTTGAAGACGGTTCTTACATAAAATTTAAAAACGTGTCGTTAGGCTACAATGTGCCCGTAAGCGCCGCGTTCTTAAAAAACACCTTCAGCTCGCTTTATGTATATGTTCAGGGCAGCAACCTGCACACGTTTACTAAATACCGTGGCTCTGACCCTGAGGTTTCGATAAACGGAAACTCTATAAATTCTGGTAAAGACCAAAATGTGCCACCCACTGCCCAGGTGTATACCATGGGCTTAAATGTTGGATTTTAATTACTAAAAAGAAGCAAAATGAAAATATATATATTAATCAGCATGGTTGCCCTGCTATTTGCAACCGCCTGTAGCGACGACATGTTAGACACCCAGCCCGAGACCAGTATCCCTGAAGCTGTTGCGTTCAGTACACCTGCTAAAATTTTGGCGCAAACCAATAACCTGTACAAACAATTGCAAAACCAGAATTTTTATGGTGGAAGGTTTATTATTTTTAATGAGCAGCGTGCCGACCAGTTTGGACAGAATGACGGCAACGCGGCCACGGGTTCGGCGGTGTGGAACCAAAACGTGGCCTCTACAAACGATTTTGTAAACAATGTGTGGTCGGTAGGCTATACGGCAATTAATGCATCAAATATTTTGATTAGTAAAGTGGATGGCACCACGGTAATTTCAAATGACCTGGCTAAGAACTACATTGCTGAAGCGAAATTTGTTCGCGCTTTTTGTTATTTCAGCCTGGTACAAACCTATGCCAAACCGTATAACCAGGATAGAAATGCGTTAGGTTTACCTTTACGCTTAACGCCTATTACTACGTCGGGGCATAATGATCTGGCCCGCAGTAGTGTGGAAATGGTATACACACAAATACTGAAAGACCTTGACGAAGCCGAAGCCGACCTGCCTGTGAGCTACACTACGCCGTTACTTAACGCCTCGAGGGCTAAAAAAAGCACCGCGATTGCATTGAAAACAAGGGTATTGCTTGCGCAGAATAATTTTACAGGAGTGATTGATGAAGCTAAGAAAATAGTTTCGGAAACACAGCCTTATCAGTATACTGAAGGGGGCGTAACCCTAAAATTGGAAGCTAATTTTGCAGCTATATTTGGAGGCAGCTATACCGGGAGCGAAGCTGTTTTTTCTATCCCTTTTGCAAACTCAACTACCGAAACCCCTTCGGCACAGTATGCGCTGGCATACAACTATTTGGCACAGCCGATTATCTTTTTGGCCGCTGCCGGAATTGTTAGCGACCCGGTATTAAGCTCCGCTACCGATGCACGTGCTGCCTTGATAGGCACCAACTCGTCTAATCAAAAGGTATTAAGAAAGTTTAGCGTTACAACGGCGCCTTTCAGGGATTATGTACCTGTAATACGCTATGCCGAAGTATTGCTTAATTATGCCGAAGCAGCGGCTAATATGAACGATTTGCAAACCGCAACATCGTTGTTACAAGCTGTAAGGCACCGTTCGGCTCCCACTTATGTGTTTCCTGCTACTGACATTGCAACACAGGCAGCCCTGCTTGCTACCATACAAAAAGAAAGGGATATTGAATTTTTAGGGGAAGGTATACGGCTGATGGATTTGCAAAGAAAGGTACAAACCTTACCTGCCAAAACAGGATCTATAGGGACCGCGCCATTAGTATTGCCCACCAGCAGTAACTACATCTGGCCCATACCAAGCGGCGAAATATCGGCAAACAACCTGATGGAACCAAATCCTTAAAGCGGATAGCAATCGGGGGCATTAGCCAGGAATAATGGGAACTTACAGCCGTACCTTTGTATGGATGTAAGCCCCATTATTTTTTGCTTATATCCGTTTACAGCCCACCCTTTTTTATACTGGCAACTGCTGTTACAACATCTGTTTCAGGCCTTTTACAGGCCTTATTTACGCACACATAGATGTAGGTTTCATTATCCATATAACGGTTTTCTAAAATAGGCAGCTTGCTGTCTTTAGTGGCACCGGCAATAAGGATGTTGGGTAAGTAGTAGCTTTGCAGCTGGGCTGTTTTGGCGAGCGCTTCTTTTCCGGAAAGGGCTACTTCATAATAATTTCCGGTATAGTTGAGCATCAAATCGAGCCAGTTGTAATACTCCGTGGGCGATTGCAGCGCGTCATCTTTAACCGTATTAAGCATTTGCCGGGCGGTTTTGGCGTAGGCAGCATCAGAATAGTAATGTCCTAAAAGGAATAGATTATGGGCAAGTACCGAGTTAGAACCGGGAATAACATTGTCGGCAATTTCCATTTTACGGGTAATCAGGTTGGCTGCAGCATTAGACGTAAAATAAAACAACCCTGATTTTTTATCATAAAAATGCGCCACGGCATAATCGGTTAACTGTTTGGCTTTATTAAGCCATTTTTCATCAAGGGTAATTTGGTATACGGCAATAAACGCGTCAGCTACCGCCGCGTAATCTTCAGAAAAACCGGCGATGCTGCTCTTGCCGTCTTTATAACTGTGGTACAAACTGCCGTCATTCTTAACCTGGTTAGCTAAAATAAAATTGGCGTTTTTTAAGGCAACTTCTTTAAAATGCTCATTTTTAAATGTCCTGTAGGCGCTGGTGTAGCCTTTTATCATGAGGGCATTCCATGATGTGATTGTTTTATTATCTAAATGGGGGCGCGGCCTTTTATTCCTTGCCTTTAGGAGGATTTGCTTCCAGTTTTTTACCTTGGCATCCAGGTCGGACGGGCTTAGCTTGTTTTTAATCGCAAAGGCTTTATCCGATTGCGTTTTATATAAAACATAGTTTTGGTTTTCCCACAAGCCATTTTCATTAATGTTATAATATTGCTCAAATAGAGGATAATCCGATTTTAATAACGACTGCAATTCTTCGTTTTTCCAAACGTAATACGCGCCTTCTTCCAGCTTCTGTCCGTTATTTTTGCTGTCGGCATCTAACGACGAGTAAAAAGCCCCGTTAGCCACCATGAGTTCCGTTTCAACAAAATTTAGGGTTTCATATACGGTTTGTTTATACAGGCCCTCCTTAGTAGCGAGGTAGGCATCGGAGTACAAATTTACTAACTGTGCATTATCATACAGCATTTTCTCGAAGTGTGGGATGTGCCATTTTGAGTCTACTGAATATCTGGAAAAACCACCGCCAATGGCATCATAAATACCGCCGTTAGCCATTTTTGTGAGCGTTGTATTTACATAGTCCTGAAGCTTTTTATCATCATGCTGAACACTGTACCGCAACAAAAAATGCAGGGCATCGGGCATAGGGAATTTGGTTTCGCCCATTAAGCCTCCCTCAATATAATCTAACTGCCCCTGCCATAAAGCTACCGCCTTAGAAACGTCTGCATTTTTAAAATCCGCTTCACCAGTATTCACGGTAACTATTGCCGACTCCTTAATCCCCTTTACTAATTTATCGGCATATTCCCGTGCTTTTTCCGGGTTGTTTTTATATAACCCCGATAGCTCTGTTAACGCTTTTGTCCACTCATCTTTAGTAAAATAAGTACCGCCAAAAATGGGCCTGCCATCCGGTAGAGCGATACAGTTTAAGGGCCATCCGCCTTTGCCGGTCATTAATTCTACAGCATCCATATACACCTGGTCGATGTCCGGACGCTCTTCCCGGTCTACTTTTATGCTGATAAAGTTGTCGTTCATCAATTTGGCAACTGCTTCGTTTTCAAAACTTTCCTCTTCCATAACGTGGCACCAGTGGCACGCCGAGTAGCCTACCGAAATGATAATAAGCTTATTTTCGGCCTTGGCTTTATCTAACGTTTCCTGGTTCCAGGCGTTCCAGTCTACCGGGTTGTGCGCGTGCTGTAACAGGTAGGGGCTTGTTTCGTTTATTAAATCATTGGTATATTTATGATTTTCCGGGGCGTTATTTTTGCCATTACAGCTCACAATAATTAACGAAAGAATAAATAAACGGTATAGGATGCGCATAGGGGCGGTATAAAAAATGAAACTACTTATTTAAATGACTTACTTTTATCAACAAGCTAAAGTAGTAATTTATATCGAATAGCATAACCGAAAGTAGGACGTTTAAACATTGGGGTAAATCACTGATTTTCGGCTCGTAGTGAATGTTTGCTGTTCCATAACACCATTTGGTTAAGTATAGGTAGCAGTTCCAGGCCTTTCTCGGTCAAATGGTATTCTACACGCGGCGGAATCTCCTTAAATTCTGTCCGGGTAACTATTCCGTCTTCTTCCAATTCTTTCAGTTGGTCTGTTAATACCTTTTTTGAAATAATATCTATGCGAACCAATATTTGCCCAAAACGCAATGTGCGTTCTCCCAATGCGTAAATAATTATTGGTTTCCATTTAGAACCTATGGTTGCCATAGTACGCGTCATAGGGCAATTACTACATATAAAAAAGTCTCTCTTCATTAATGGTTACATTTGGGTTACCAGTATTAGTGTCTAACGGTTACAAAAATAAACTATTATTAGTTTATTTGCAGCACGAATATTAAAGCTATTAAAAATGAAACATAAATTTTTGTGCCTATTATTAATTGTAATCTATTACAACCCTGTTTCTGCACAGCAACAACTGTATACCGGTGGCTATTATACCATAAACGTTGGTGAATTTACCGTTACCGCATTACTGGATGGTACTGTGCCGGTTGATGCCAATAAACTATTAACATCAACCGAAATTGGTAAAATAGACCGGCTTCTTGAACAGTCGTACCTAACCAATCCGGTGGAGACATCTATAAACGCTTATCTTGTAAAAATAAAAGACAGGCTTATACTTATTGATACCGGTGCCGGGGAATTATTTAAAAGCCCTAATTCCGGAAACCTGATATTGAGCCTGAAAGGCGCCGGGTATAAGCCGGAAGACATAACCGATATCCTACTTACGCACATTCACGCAGACCATTCGGGAGGTTTAAGCGTAGCCGGTAAAATCCAGTTTCCCAATGCTGTTGTTCATCTCGATAAAAAAGAAATTGAATTTTGGACACAACATGAAAAGCCTGTGCCAGACGAACCCATTGGTTACACTGCTAATCGTCCTGCTTATTTTGTATTAAAACCATATTTAGATAGGGGGCGTGTAAAAACGTTTGATGGTGCTACCGAACTTTTTCCCGGCATTAAATCAGCAACCTACTACGGGCATACTTCTGGGCATTGTGCCTACGTTTTGCAAAGTAACCATGAAAAGCTTGTTTTCTTTGGCGACCTGGTGCACATTGGCGCGGTTCAGTTCAGGGCACCGATGCTGGCTAATAGATATGACTTTGATAAATTAAAAGCAGCTGAACAGCGCAAAAAAATATATACCGAAGCCGCCGGGGAACATTACCTCATAGCCGCCGACCATATTCCATTTCCGGGATTCGGAAGGTTACAAAATGGAGACGATGGTTATAATTGGGTTCCTGTAAACTTTAGCAGTACCGGACACACAAAATAGGTGCCTATCAACAACTACGCTATCGTGAATCGGACCAAAGTTTTATGCGTAAGGAGAAGAAAATCTTATATCGAATTGCATAATCGAAAGATTGCTTATAACAAAAATGCTCCCTTATCAGGGGCATTAATTTTTTTGCAGAGAGGAAGGATTGCCTGCGGCCATCCCTCAAGCGATGAACTCACAAAGAAACGCAATGCAGCGCTTTACGCATGGCATTTTTTGTACCTATGTTTTATGCAAACTTCGTTTTCAACACCACAGGTACAAAAAATGCCTCCACCTAATGGCGGAAGCATTGCGTTTCTTTGCAGAGGGGAAGGCTCTCGAACAATAATATCTACTTGTTTTTACTTACGTCAGAAAAACCACTAAAACGCTTATATATAAAGGATTTATATCAATTAAAAAACAAATAAATGTAACTAAATATAAATAGATACTAAACATGTTGACTAAATGTTGACTTAAAATTATCCAACATTTATTATCTTTGCCATGCAAAATACTTCAACCATGGCTACTATTAAATTTTTACTACAAAGTGAAACAGCAACAGCACCAATTTACCTAAGGTTCTCTTTAGCGAGAAATAACACCTTCAAACGCAAAACGGGTTACGTTATAGATGCTAAAGCATGGAGCAAGAAGAGCGGCTTCCCTTTAGAAAGAGATAATCACAGCAAGAATTTAAAGAGCCACCTAAAAAATCTTTCAGCGCACGTGGTTAAAGAATACAACATCGACAATGCTAAGGGCATTAATATAACCGGAGATTGGCTCAATGTTGTTATCGAGAAGTTTCACAATAGAGTCGAGCCGGAACAAAAAGAGTTCCTCACAGTTTACGGTGATGCATTTGTTGAAGCATTGCCAAATAAGGTAACAGATAAAGGTACAAAAGGAGTAAACAAGGGCACCATTGGCAAATACAAAACGATTGTCGATAAACTGAAAGGATTTGAGGAATATAAATACAGAAAATATCTTATTAAAGAAGTTGGCATAACCTTTAGAGATGAATTTATTAAATATCTTATTGAAGTTGAAAAGATAAACGACAATACAGCTGGACGATATATAAGTTTTGTCAAAACAATAATATTAGATGCGCGTAAGAATGGCTTTGAAATAAGCCATCAGATTAATGATTTTAGAGGTTATACAGTAGCTGCACCAATAGTTACTCTTTCATTTGATGAGATTGAAGCCATTAAGCAGAAAGAACTTTCTACAGATAAGTTAGATATAGCTCGTGACTGGCTAATTATAGGTTGTTATACTGGCCAAAGAGTTAGCGACCTGCTAAGAATGAATACAGGTATGATAACTGAGGTAGGAAAATATAAACTGATAACCTTAGTACAGGAAAAAACAAAGAAGACCGTGCAAATCCCAATACATGAAGAAGTAAAAGTGATTTTAAATAAAAGGAATGGAGAGTTCCCGCCTGTATTTGCTAATACACCTGATAGTAATAGTACAATGTTTAATAGGTATTTAAAAGACGTTTGTAAAGAAGCTGAAATTAATGCTCCCACCAAAGGCAACATCAACCATCCTGAAACTGGTATTTACGGAACTGGTATTTACCCCAAATATTTGCTCGTATCTTCCCATATTTGCAGGAGAAGTTTTGCAACCAATTTTTATAGCCAAAGAGAATACCCAACCCCGCTTTTGATGAGTGTTACAGGACACGCAACAGAAACAATGTTTCTAAACTATATCGGTAAAAAACCTCTTGACTACGCATTACAACTTGCCGAAATTTGGGACACAAAAGCCAAACAAAAAGGCTTAAAAAATAAACGAGAAACAAAATTAACCACCCTCAAAGCTCAATAACAGATGGTCATAATACCTGAACAATTTAAAGCAACAAGAAAAAATTTTGAACGTTATAAAAGCTTTATCCAGCTTTATCCTCCAGATGACTTAGAACAACTCTATCTATATGATTTGGAGGACACATTAAAAGACCCTGACACAGGTCAACTTTGGGACGAATTATTATCAAAATCGTTCCTGACAGATTATAAAAAACATGTTGAGAAAGGAGAATATTTTATTGGCTGTCCATTTAAAATCTATTCTGAGCAGTTTGAGAAAAGAAAAAAAGAATTTACTACCGGCAGTGATGCTTCCGATATTGATTTTCTTGCTCAAGAATATGCAAACACTTATCACGAAGCATTTGGGTTTTGCCCTGATAATATAAAAAAGGAGATACAATTTTCCACGACAAGAACAAGAGAGTTTTTAGATGAAAAAATTGCAAAAACTCCTTATAAATTAGAATACCATCTTGATGACCTTGAAGAGATAAGTTTTTCCTATGCCAAAAAAATTAACCATGATAGTGATACAAATGAGTTAATTGTTGACGAAAGGGAATTAACTCATGTTGAAAAAGCAGCATACTTAGAATTAATGGGCGTTTTCGACTATGTGCGCTCACTTGCCTCACATGGTATTTCAGAAAACAAGCTTGCGAAAGTTATGTCCTTTATCAGTGGTGTACCACATAGCACAATGCAAAGATATATTAATGGGATACGTGATAAAGGAGGAAAAAATGACCCACTAAGAGACAAAGATAGAACTGCATTATTTAAAAATAGACTTGAAGACCAAGGATTAAAGCTGCCAATTAGGTAGCTTTTTCTTTTTAGGGAATCCCTAATAAATCCCTAACGTGACTTTGCTCCATAATAATCATAAAAAATTAAAATGATGCAAAGCATTAATTTAATTCAGGTCACACCTGAAGAACTACAACAGAAAATTGTAGATGGAGTTAAAGCATGTTTAACGGAGATGGCAAAACATTTCTACCCTAAACAGGAGAACGAATTATTAACAAGACAGGAAGCTGCTAAAAAACTAAAAATTAGCCTTAGCACCCTAAACAATTGGGTAGGTAAAGGCATGTTAACGTCCTACGGGATTGGAGGAAGGGTATATCTCAAAAATTCGGATATAGAACAGGCGTTGGTTGAACTAAATCCAGACAGCCATGATAGATAATATTAAGTTTTATATCAACAATAAAGATGGCTTTGAAGAAAACATCAACAAAAATGAATCTATCGACTTGAAGACCTTTGTAAGCACTTTTACAGGTGAGATGACCGAGTATCCCAAAACAGGAAAATACTTCAACATGGAAGCCAGGATTACGGAAAAACAAGCGTTTTTAAAGGGTAGCTTACACAAGTTTATCAATATGTATCTTGAGGATAAAGAACACAATTACAACGATTTTGACCTTAGGGACATAAAGCTTGTAGTTGATGAAATCGTGAATACCTTAGAAATTAAACCCGATGAGACCTCTATAACTAACCTTGAGTTTGGTTTTAATATTGAACTTGACGAAGACCCGCAAGAAATTATTGATAACAGATTATTGATGAATAATTTCAAAAACCATAGTAAAGACCTGAAATTTAGAGGCAGGGGAAACTATAAAGAGTTTGAACTAACAGACTATAGTATTAAAGTCTACAATAAATCTAAACAATACCAGCAGGATAAGTATATTCTAAGAATTGAGATTAAGTTCACTGCAAAACGTAAATTAAATTTGTTAGGTATTCACACTTTATCTGACCTTACTAATACAGAGGTACTGCGTAACCTTTTTAACTTCCTAATGATACAATTTGATAAGCTTATAATTATTGACGCATTCTATGACAGGAAAGATATTTCACAAACGAATAAACGACGCTTAACCATGTTCACAAATCCTAATTACTGGAAAAATATTGACACAAAACAACTCCACATTAAGGAAAAGCTAATAAGGGAATATAAAAGCCTGATAAAAAAATATAACCTTGATAAAACTAAGAATGTACTTCGGGAAAAGATTTGCAATAAGTTTACTCAGTTAATGCGGGGTTGTACAGCTATTTATTAGTTATGATAGTACTAAAATGCAAGATATAATACTACCTGCAAAAACACACGGTTTTACTTTTTATAATGCTGTGTGTTT
>Ga0247803_1000462_pt1 | contig 22298 bp, 14 predicted proteins | sample UWRJL014104B1_FD_180928 | JGI IMG/M metagenome (GOLD analysis project Ga0247803, IMG submission 180928) | Plant litter microbial communities from Arlington Agricultural Research Station in Wisconsin, United States - UWRJ-L014-104B-1 | ecosystem: Environmental > Terrestrial > Plant litter >...
ACCACCTGCAACTAATACACCGGCTATTTTCGGCCCAATGATATAACCAACGCCCATATATTCTGGTGTAATTTCTCCGCTTACTTGTGCAGAAGGCAAAAATTTATTGGTTTGTGTAGTAATCCATGCGGGTGCTTCAGAAATGACGTGGAAAACTTTTTGCAGAATTGCATAAACCATTGCAAAGCCAAGGCCCCAAAATGCGGTGCGTGCAAATGTGCCACCACGCTCTCCCGCTTTTAATACAGATGCACAAGCGGTACCTTCTGGATAAGGTAAGGTGTCATGCTCTTTTACGATTAGAGATTTGCGAAGAGGGATCATCATCATGGTGCCCAATATCCCGCCCAGTATAGCTAGGATCAGGATGGTCATGTAGTTGAAAAATGCTTCTCCAGAACTTGCCCCGCCAATGTCTGTACTTAAAAATAGAAAACCTGGCAGCGTAAATACTACACCTGCTGCAATAGATTCACCAGCAGAACCTGTAGTTTGTATAATGTTGTTTTCCAGAATAGTGGTTTTAAAGAACTTTTTACCTAGTGTAATAGCCAAAACGGCAATCGGAATGGAAGCCGAAACGGTTAATCCTGCTTTAAGGGCAAGATAGACGGTGGCTGCTCCGAAAATGATGCCTGCTATACATCCGAGCAGAATAGACTTAACGGTAAACTCTGCAACGTTGCTTTCTGCAGGTACAAAGGATTTAAAATTCTCTTTATTCATAGTGATTGGAAAATTTTAAAGGTATCTTTTTTTGAAGAAATCACCTAACCCATAGTGCCGTTTAAATTATATTTTCATCTTTGTGGGCAAATACTTAATAATGAACAAAGCCATTTTTTTAGACCGTGATGGGGTCCTTAACCATGAAATTTACGATTACATCTGCAAAGTAGAAGATTTTGAAGTGCTGGAATACCAGATCCCTCCGTTAAAAAAGTTTTTTGATGAAGGGTATTTGTTAGTAGTGATCACAAATCAAGGCGGCATAGCTTTAAATCGCTATACGGAAGAAACACTAGCCGTAATGCACGGGATTCTTTTTGATAAATTTAAACAACAAGGAGCAGAGATTGTCCATGCCTATTATTGTCCGCACCACCCAACTGTGTCCGGGCCATGCGAATGCAGAAAACCTGGGTCAGGGATGTTATTAGAAGCAATTGCCACGTACAATATCGATCCTGCATTATCTGTTATGATTGGTGATAAACCAAGAGATGTAGAAGCCGCCAATGGGGCAGGGGTAAAGGGGATACTGATAGAACCTGATGAACAAATCAATTATGACCTGGTAAAATCTGTACTTGCAGGCGATAAAATGTCAGTATAAAAAATATAGACATAAAAAAACCGGATTGAGTTGATCAATCCGGTTTTTTTATTTTTGCTTAAACGATTATGCTTTCGCTGCTTCTGCTGCTTTTTTATGATCAGCAAGGAACGTAGCTAAACCGCTATCAGTTAATGGGTGTTTTAATAGACCTAAGATAGCTGATAATGGACCAGTCATTACGTCTGCGCCTAATTTAGCACAGCTAATGATATGCAATGGACCACGGATCGAAGCTGCAAGGATTTCAGTTGGATAACCATAGTTATCAAAAATCAAACGGATATCTTCGATTAACGTTAATCCTTCAGTACCTATATCGTCTAAACGACCTAAGAAAGGAGATACGTAAGAAGCGCCTGCTTTAGCAGCTAATAATGCCTGGCCAGCAGAGAAAATTAATGTACAGTTAGTTCTGATACCTTTTGAACTGAAATATTTGATCGCTTTAATACCGTCTTTGATCATCGGAACTTTAACTACGATTTTTGGATCAAGTGCTGCTAATGCTTCACCTTCTTTAATGATATTTTCGTAATCAGTAGAGATAACTTCAGCACTAACTTTGTCTTCAACGATTGCACAAATTGCTTTGTAATGGTTGATTACATTTTGTTCGCCTGTAATACCTTCTTTAGCCATAAGGCTCGGGTTAGTAGTTACGCCATCTAAGATACCAAGGTCCTGAGCTTCCTTGATTTGCTCAAGATTAGCTGTGTCAATGAAAAATTTCATGATTATATAATTTAAGGAAAAATAAACTGGTGATAAATTCAGCGACTGCTTTAAACGGAAGATTGTGCAATGATAGCATAGTCAATCTGAAAAAAATAAAAATGGGCAAGCAACCTTTATCGCACCGCTACAACTTTCTACCCTTGCTTCGTTCCCGCCCTGGGGGAGTTCAAAAGGAGCTGATCGTAAAGGACTTGCCCACTGCAAATGTAGCAAAAGAGTTTAGTGTACAAAACTAAAAATGAGAAATTTCTAAAGGTTTTTGTACGTTTTATGATAATTGATTGAATTTTAGCGGATTGTAATTGAATAAAAATTAATTTTTAAGGTAGATCTTAAGAAATAGTGCGAAATTGAGGGTGTGAAAGGGGAATTTATTAGTTGTTTGACCATAGATTTTAACCATAAAACTTCTTGAAATAGGCGGATTTTTATGGTTTTGTTGAAAAGAAGGTCAATTTATTCTAAGTTTTAATACCCGGAATATTGTTGTTTATTAAAATTGTGGTGCAAGTGAGCGAATGATTAATGCTAATCCGCATAGGATACACATTGCTATACTTCCCCACATTCCAATAAAAGTGTTCATGGTAGGTCCATTCCAATCTGTCGCTTCAGAGGAAGGCTGATCATTTTTGATCCATCTGTATATTAAATATGCAGCTACTAGAAAAGCAATACCTAAGAAAAAGAGTTTAAAATCCATATTATTAATATATTTCATTACTGAAAGGCCTAATTATAAAAGCCAGAACCAGGTAATGCTTTTGATAAGTGGTAATTTTCCAGATCTATTGCCTAGTTATTTTACCTATTAAAATGTCGATACTTAAATTGAACTATCTTTAAATATAACAAAAAGTACTATTTCTTTTTTTTGAGACATGTTGTGTCCACTTTTCTTCACGGCTGATCAGGATAACAGTTGGGGCGAAATAGTGTTTCTGTTTAATATTTGAAGTGTTTTACTAGTCTATTGAGACAGCGTTGGAACAGGGTTGGAACAGGGTTGGAGCACGGTTGGAGCAGCTATAGCCGTTCCAACCGTGCTCCAACCCTGTTCCAATGCTGGTCTAACCGTGTTCCAATACAAAACATGGTACGAAGTAAATATGAATGAGGTATATAAGTAGGAGTGTTCCTGCTATAACGGTTTATATACGGGATTATAACCTTTAGATCGTTTACTGTTTAACCAATATACAGTATAAATGTCATGCCAAGTCTTTAAAGTTTAAACAAGCATTAGCCCTAATGCAAAATGAATCTAAATAATGTCATTATCTATTTTGTAATTTACCAGTTGATTCATTAACAAAGTCTCAAAATTCGTGGTAATCTATTGTGCTATTCTTTATTATTCATAAAAAAAATATCAATATGGCAAATAAAAAAGTTTTTTATTATCTTAGTGTTTCGAATACAATCAACTATGGAATTAAACGACGCAAATCAAGGCTTGTACAACCCAAGCTTTGAACATGATGCCTGTGGTATTGGATTTGTTGCCCATGTTAAGGGTAGAAAATCGCAGCAGATCATATCTGACGCTATTACTATATTAGAGAACCTTGATCATAGAGGGGCCTGCGGTGCAGAGATTAATACTGGTGATGGCGCTGGAATCATGATTCAGGTACCACACGAATTTTTATACGACGAATGTCTCAGGGTAGGCTTTAGCCTGAACCAACCTGGGGATTATGGCGTAGGTATGTTATTCTTCCCTAAGGATGTTAGGGCAAGAGAAGAGTGCAGGGAAGTGATTTATCGCGCTGCCGAAAAGCTAAACCTTGAAGTGCTGGGTTTCAGAAAGGTAAATACCAACCCGGATGGCATTGGTAATATGGCTTTATCGGTTGAGCCGGAAATGGAGCAGGTTTTTGTTGCCCGTCCGGATAATATCGCTGCAGGTGCAGATTTTGAACGTAAGTTATATGTTTTTAAGAACTACCTGACTAAAACGATTGTGAATACTGTCATGGGAATTAAGTCTGATTTTTATATCGCTTCTTTTTCATCACGCACAATTGTTTATAAAGGACAGTTAACTTCGATGCAGTTACGTACTTATTTCACCGAACTAGGTGATAAAAGGGTAGTTTCTGCTTTTGGTATGGTGCATTCCAGGTTTGCTACCAACACTTTTCCTTCATGGAGATTAGCGCAGCCTTTCCGTTATATCGCACACAATGGGGAGATCAATACTTTGCAGGGAAATTTAAACTGGTTCCGTGCCAGCGTTAAATCTCTTGCATCGAGTTATTTTACACCCGAAGAGTTAAATATCCTGCTGCCTGTGATTGATGAAACACAATCAGATTCTGGCTGTCTGGATAATATTATAGAGTTGTTATTACATGCTGGCCGTTCGCTGCCACATATATTAATGATGTTAATCCCTGAAGCATGGGATGGCAATGACGATATGGATGAGCTTAAACAGGCTTTCTATAAGTTTCATGCTACTTTAATGGAGCCGTGGGACGGGCCGGCGGCAATTGCATTTACGGATGGCAACCTGATTGGTGCTACGTTAGACCGTAACGGATTAAGACCTTCCCGATATGCAATTACTAAAGACGACCGGGTAATTATGGCTTCTGAGTCTGGTGTTTTGGCACTAGATCAAAGTCAGATCCTTGAAAAAGGAAGATTAACTCCAGGCAAGATGTTCGTCGTAGATATGGAACAGGGCCGGATCATCAGTGATGATGAAATCAAAACCCGGGTGTGCAGCAGCCGTCCTTATGGGGATTGGTTAAATCAATACCAAATCCGTTTAGAAGAGCTGTCTGACCCAAGAGTTGTATTTACAGGTCTTTCTGAAGAATCTATTTTTAAGTATCACCAGGTGTTTGGTTATAGCAGGGAGGATATCGACCTGATCTTAAAACCAATGGCAATGGAGGGTAAAGAGCCTATCGGATCGATGGGTACTGATATTCCGCTGGCGGTTCTTTCGCAAAAACCACAACACCTCTCTTCTTATTTTAAACAGCTTTTTGCGCAGGTGACCAACCCGCCGATAGACCCGATCAGGGAAAAGGTGGTAATGAGCCTTGCAGGTTTTATGGGTAATAATGGGAATTTACTGGAAGAAAATGCGATGCAATGTCATTGTGTAGGTATTAAGCACCCAATATTAACGAATTTAGAGCTGGAGAAAGTGCGCAGTATAGATACTGGTGTATTTCAGTCTAAGACTTTGCAGACTTACTTCCGTGCGGATGGTAAACCAGGATCACTGGCCAAAGGTCTGGAGCGTCTTTGCCGTTATGCGGTTGATGCTGTAGAGGATGGTTTCCAGGTGATCGTATTGTCTGACCGTGCGCTGGATTCAGAACATGCTGCAATTCCTTCTTTATTGGCTGTTTCTGCAGTTCACCACCACTTGATCCGTAAAGGTCACCGTGGTGCGGTAGGGATCGTTGTAGAAGCAGGAGATGTATGGGAAGTCCATCATTTCGCAACTTTAATTGGTTTTGGTGCAACTGCAGTAAATCCTTACCTGGCGTTAGAAACAATTACAGGATTTGGTAAGGAGACTGATATTAAATCAGAAAAATTAATACAGAATTATATCTATGCGGTAAATAGTGGTTTACTGAAGATCTTCTCAAAAATGGGGATTTCTACTTTACAGTCTTACCATGGTGCGCAGATTTTTGAAATATTAGGTATCCACAAAAGTGTGGTCGACAATTATTTTAGTGGTGCAGTTTCCCGTATTGGTGGTTTAGGGCTGGATGAGATCGCTCGTGAAGCGCTGATCAAACATGGTCGTGTGTTCGGTAAATCAACTCGTCCGGATACGATCCTGCCAACAGGTGGAAATTATAAATGGAGAAGAAAGGGAGAACAGCATTTGTTTAATCCCCAAACGATCCATTTATTACAGAATGCTACCCGTAAAAACGATTACAATACGTATAAACAGTATAGTAAGCTGGTTAATGAGCAAACTAGACAGGCGTATACAATCCGTGGGTTGTTCGAGTTTAACTATAATCGTCCTGCTGTTCCATTGGAAGAAGTGGAATCGATTGATAGTATATTAAAACGTTTTGCTACTGGTGCGATGTCTTTCGGGTCTATTTCACATGAGGCGCACTCTACTTTAGCGATTGCGATGAACCGTATAGGTGGTAAGAGCAATACTGGTGAAGGGGGTGAGGACGAGTTAAGGTATGAGGTGATGCCAAATGGCGATTCTATGCGTTCTGCAATTAAGCAGATTGCTTCGGCACGTTTCGGCGTAACTAGTAATTACCTGACTAATGCGGATGAGTTACAGATTAAGATGGCACAGGGTGCGAAGCCTGGTGAGGGCGGACAATTACCGGGGCATAAGGTAGATGACTGGATTGCAAAGGTCCGTCATGCAACGCCTGGCGTCGGTTTGATTTCTCCTCCTCCGCATCATGATATTTATTCTATCGAAGATTTAGCACAGCTGATTTTTGATTTAAAGAATGCAAACAGGGCAGCAAGGATCAATGTGAAGTTGGTTTCTAAGGCTGGCGTAGGTACAATTGCAGCGGGTGTGGCGAAAGCGCATGCGGATGTGATTTTAGTTTCTGGATTTGATGGTGGTACGGGGGCTTCTCCGCTGACTTCTATCCAGCATGCTGGTTTACCCTGGGAGTTAGGTTTGGCAGAGGCACATCAGACTTTAGTGAAAAACCGTTTGCGTAGCAGGGTGGTTTTACAGACTGATGGGCAGCTAAAAACTGGTCGTGATATCGCTATTGCAACTTTATTGGGTGCAGAGGAATGGGGTGTGGCTACTGCTGCATTGGTTACTTCGGGCTGTATCATGATGAGAAAATGTCACTTAAATACTTGCCCGGTGGGTGTGGCGACGCAAGATCCTGAATTAAGAAAGTTATTTACAGGGGAGGCTGATCATGTGGTGAATTTGTTTCATTTCCTGGCAGAAGAGCTGCGTGAGACAATGGCAGAACTTGGTTTCAAATCCGTAGAGGAAATGGTTGGTCAGGCTGATGCGCTAAGCATGCGTAATGTTGACGATGCAGATTGGAAATTGAAAAGCCTTGATTTCTCTGCTATTTTATATAAGGCACCAGACAATGGTTTAAGTTTATATAATACAGAGCAACAGGATCATGGGATTGACCATGTACTGGATCACCAGTTGATTGATGCAGCTAAACCGGCATTGTTAAATAAAGAGCCTGTTTTTGCGGCTTATGAAGTTAAAAATACGGATCGTGCGATAGGTACAATGTTATCTAACGAGGTTTCTAAAATTTATAAAGGAGTTGGTTTACCTGCGGATACGATCAATTTCAAATTCCATGGTTCAGCCGGACAAAGTTTTGGTGCTTTTGCGGCAAGAGGTATTTCGCTGGAGCTGGAAGGTGAAGGAAATGATTATGTAGGTAAAGGTCTTTCTGGTGCACGTTTGTCGGTTTATCCTTTTAAAGAGGTGAATTATGTGCCGGAACAAAATATCATTATTGGTAACGTTGCGCTTTACGGGGCTACTTCGGGTGAGCTTTTTGCCAGAGGTTTAGCGGGAGAAAGGTTTGCAGTTAGAAATTCTGGTGCAACTGCGGTTGTGGAAGGATTGGGTGATCATGGTTGTGAGTACATGACTGGTGGTGAAGTACTGGTACTCGGAAATACAGGTAGCAATTTTGCTGCTGGTATGAGTGGTGGTGTGGCCTGGATTTATGATGTTAATGGCGACTTCCATAATAAGTGTAATAAGGAAATGGTAGATCTTGATCCTTTAGATGAACAAGATGAATTGCGGATTAACAGTTTGTTGAAGAAACATATTCAGCTGACTGGCAGTAAGCTTGCGGAGTTTATCTTGAGTGATTGGACTACACAGTCTGCACATTTCATCAAAGTATTCCCTAAGGAGTACAAAGCGGTTTTATTACAAAGAAGCAATAAAGTTAAAACATCATAATTATGGGAAAAGTAACTGGATTTTTAGAGTACGAAAGAACTGCTCCTGTAAAAGAAGATGCGAAAGAACGCTTAAAGCATTACAATGAATTTGTAGTGGCTTTTGAACAGGAACAAGTAAAACAAGAAGGCGCACGTTGTATGGATTGTGGCGTCCCATTTTGCCAGTCGGGCTGCCCGCTGGGAAATGTGATCCCTGAATTTAACGAAGCGGTATATAAAGGAGAATGGGAGCTGGCATCAACTATTCTATTGAGCACTAACAACTTTCCGGAATTTACTGGAAGGATTTGTCCGGCACCATGTGAATCTGCCTGTGTATTAGGTATCAATAAATCTCCTGTCTCTATTGAAGAGATTGAGAAACACATTATAGAGATTGCCTTCAATAAAGGATATATCAAAGCAGAACCACCATTGATCCGCACAGGTAAAAGAGTTGCGGTAATTGGATCTGGTCCGGCAGGATTAGCTGCAGCTGCACAATTGAACAAAGCTGGTCACGAAGTAGTGGTTTATGAACGTGATGATACTCCGGGAGGTTTATTAAATTATGGTATTCCAGATTTCAAACTGCAGAAAGATGTAGTGGAAAGAAGGATTGCCCTGATGGAAAAAGAAGGTATCCAATTTCAGTGTAATGCAAATGTAGGTGTAAACGTAGAGTTGAACACCTTATTAAGAGAATTTCAGTCGATCGTTCTTGCTGGCGGATCTACTGTACCACGTGATTTACCTGCAACAGGCAGATCTGCTAAAGGTGTTCATTTTGCAATGGACTTCTTAAAGCAGCAAAACAAACGCGTAAGGGATATCAATTTCGATGCAGAACAAATACTGGCCACAGGTAAAGATGTAATTGTAATTGGTGGCGGAGACACCGGGTCTGATTGCGTAGGTACATCAAACCGTCAGGGAGCCCGTTCTGTAATGCAGTTTGAGATTATGCCGATGCCAGTTAAAGCGCGGAGTAATAATATGCCCTGGCCTACTTATCCAATGCTGTTGAAAGTAACCAGTTCTCATGAGGAAGGTTGCGAAAGAGCATGGGGGATCAATACGAAGGAATTTATTGCTGATGAAAACAATCAGTTGAAAGCTTTGCGTGTAGTTGATGTTGAGTGGGAATTTGATGCTGTTGGCAGACCTGTAAACTTTACGGAGATTGCTGGTTCTGAAAGAGAGTTGCCTGCACAGTTAGTTCTTTTAGCGATGGGATTCTTACATCCGCAAAAAGAAGGATTGATCGAGAAATTGGGCGTTGAGCTAGACAACCGTGGAAACGTGAAAGCGGAAGAAGGTAAATTCCAGACCAACATTGCCAAAATCTTTGCTGCTGGGGATATGCGCAGAGGTCAGTCGTTAGTAGTATGGGCAATCTCTGAAGGTCGTGAGGCTGCACGTAAAGTAGATGAATACCTGATGGGAAAGAGTAAGCTGCCTACGAAGGATGGTATTCCATATGCGTAGCCTGGTTTTTTAATTTGAGTACCTTACACAACACGATAGTACTAACCAAGAGTGCACCGGGATTTCCTGGTGCATTTTTTTTGCGGACCGTTTCGCGGGTTAAATTACTGAAAGGTAGTGTGCACTTTCGTTCATGCATGTTCAATAATGAACAGGCGTTAACGAGCTTCTTCTACTAAAAAGCAGTTTGAGCGTCTTTTAGTACCATAATGCTGGTTGGCATAGCGTTCGCTAGCTGCAGGTAAATAAGAATATCTCCTATGTTTAAAAACTACTTAAAATTAGGTTTCCGTAACCTCTTAAAACACAAGTTGTCATCTTTCATTAATATCGCAGGACTGGCGCTTGCAGTAGGTTGCTGCATAATGGTTTTTGAATATGGGTACTGGGCACTACATCAGGATAGTTTTAATAGGAAGATAGACCGGTTATTTGTTATTGAACGGGTAACTAGTAAAAATGGTGAACAAAAGAATTATGGGAATACTCCGGCTCCTTTGGGGCCGATGCTTAAAAATGAATTTTCACAGGTTAAAAATGTTGCCCGGTTAAATTACCGTAATGTGGTGATTAAACAAGGCGACAATGTCTTTAGGGACAACGTGACTTTTGTTGATGATGATTTTTATAAAATGTTTGATTTTCCAGTGAAGTGGGGCAATACCAAGCGTTTTCATGATCAGGATGGCATTGTGCTCACCGAAGAAGTTTCAGATAAGCTTTTCGGAAGCCAGAATTCTATTGGAAAGGTGGTAAACATGAGGTTCACGATCGATGATCATGAAGTAGCTGAAAGCTTTGTTGTGAAAGGAGTTTTTCAGCAACGTCCTATAGCTGCTTCGTTTGGTTTTTCTGCACTTATACCCTATGCTAGAATGGCTAGTATGGGACTTGATAAAAAAGGGGATTGGCATCAGCAGGCTGATATAACGTTTATAGAGGCCGATAATGATATCGCTTTAGCACCATTAATAGCAAAATCTAAAAAGTATCTTGACCTGTATAATGTGGCCAACCAAGAAGATCAAATATCTTCATTCCATTATCAGCCACTCAAAACAATGAACTTTCATGCCTACAAAGTAAGCAAAACTCATTTTAGCTCAATGGAACCGATTGGTCTGATTATGTTACTGGTAATTGCTGCATCAATATTATTACTGGTCTATTTTAATTATATCAATATCACTATTGCTTCAGCTTCCGAACGTTTAAAAGAAATCAGTATCCGAAAAGTAATGGGTAGCACAAGGGGGCAAATTATTTTTCAATTCCTCATAGAAAATCTGATATTATGCACTTTTGCTGTTTTATTGGGAATGTTTTTAGCGGAGATCTTTTTCTTTCCATGGTTTAGCTCAATTGCCGGGTTTGATTTAGGTACGAGATTTTTCTTAAATTCCCGGACATGGCTGGCTGTAGCTGTTTTAATTGTGGTTTCTGCATTAAGTGGCGCTGTTTATCCTGCATTTTATATTTCGTCTTTTAATACTGTTGGTATAATGAAAGGTAAAGCGCAGCTGGGGAGTAAAAATCGTTTTAGAAAAGCTTTGTTAGGATTGCAGTTTTTCCTGACCTTCCTTTCTATTTCCACAGCAATAGCATTTATACAGGAAACTAAGCATATCAAAGAGAAACCATGGGGATATCAGCCAGCAGACAATGTGGTAGTATCCTTAGATCAGCCAGGGAGCTATACGGTGTTTAAGGAGGCATTAAATAGCAATAAAAATATGATATCGGTTAGCGGTTCCATTCAGCCTTTAGGGAATTATACTAAAGAAATCCTAATTAAAAATCAGGGCAAAGCAGAAACGGTAAAAAGTATCAATGTCTTACCTGGATTTATTGGTCAGATGGGGATGAAGATAATTAGTGGCAGAGATTTTAACCAACAGCTTACTACAGACCAGAATGCCACGGTGATTGTAAACCATGCATTTACAAAAATGATGAATTGGTCGTCTGCAATAGGGCAAACAATAACCTCAGAAAATCGTAATTATCTGGTAATTGGAGAGGTTGATGATTATCACTATGAGGATTTCGAGAACCAAATTTCTCCAATGATCATGATGGGATGTAAGCCGGAAGAGGTAAAATTCATTTATGTTAAAACTGCTGCTCATCTATTTTCTAATGCACAGTTGGAAGTTAAAAGCATTTGGCATAAAATAAATCCTGATCTTCCATTTGATTATCATTATCAGGTAGATGTTTTCAATGGATATTTTAACGGATTTTCTCAAATTTCAAAGGTTTTAACCGTATCATCAATCATTATGACGCTAATTTCTATTTCAGGAGTTTTCGGTCTGGCTTTGATTATTCTTGGTAAAAAAATGAAAGAGATCAGCATTAGGAAGGTACTTGGTGCAGACATCGTTAATATCATCTTTCTGGTTTATAAAGAGTTTTTATTTGCTTTAGGAATTGCAATCCTGATCGGTGTGCCGCTTTCACTGTTCCTGACCAGCAGTATGTTTGATCAGCTGTCCTCTGATTCTGTTTTTTCTATTTTACCGATTGGTTTGGCTATTATAGCTTTGATCTTCACTACATCAATTAGCGTGTCGTGGCATATATTTAAAGCGCATACGGCAAATATTTTTACTTATTTAAAAGGAGAATAGTAGCAGCAAAATGCTTTTTGATATACGATTTCATTTCTTTATAAAAAGACAACTGATGTTCCGATTGAATCTTAAAATCGCCTGGCGTAACCTTTGGAAAAATAAAGGATACACTTTTATAAATATTGCTGGATTGTCAATTGGCTTGGCCAGCTGTATGCTCATCTTTATATTCATCAATTACCAGATGAGTTTTGACAAAGATTTCAAAAATGAAGATAAGATCTACAGGATAGTCACTAATTGGTCTTACCCGGGATATAATGAATTTCAAAAAGGAGTACCAATACCGGTCATTGCCTCATCTAGGAACGAGATCGCTGGTTTCGAAAAAGTTGCAGGAATATTGGAAAGAGGGGGAATGATCCATGTTAAAGATGTTAGTGGCAATGATTTGATAAAATCCAAAGAGGTAGTTTATTACGCGGAGCCGGAATTCTTTGACATATTTGATATGTATTGGGTGTTCGGAATACCAAAACAAGCTTTAGCTGAACCAAATACCGCGGCATTATCAGAGGGTATGGCCAAAAAGCTTTTTGGCAGTACTTCGAATGCTGTAGGTAAGAGTTTTACCTATAACAATACTAATCTGAAGATAACAGGAGTATTTAAAGATCGGCCGGTAAATAGTAGCTTTCATTTAAATATTGTGATTAGCTTTCGGACTTTTAGTGGCAGCACGAATGCGGTAGACTGGACTGGGGTCAATTCTTCGATGGAGTGTTATGTATTGCTGAAAAAAGGCATGAAAGCGGCTGATCTGGACGAACAGTTAGCACATTTCAATAAAACACATTACCAGGATAAAGGAGCACCGGGTAAACAGGCCAATGTTTTGCAGCCATTGAACGACATTCATTTTAATGCTGATTACGGTAATTTTGCAGAGTCGTCAATTACCAAAAAAGATATTTATGGCTTAGCGGTAATTGGTTTATTTCTGATCTTAACTGCTTGCATTAACTTTATTAACCTGGCCACAGCACAATCAATTGGCCGGTCTAAGGAAGTTGGTGTCCGTAAAGTGATGGGGAGTAGGCGCAAGGAGTTGGTCCTGCAATTTTTAACCGAGACGTTTGTGACCACAGTAATAGCTATGCTGGTTGCTTGTGTATTAACAGAAATGACGTTGCCATTAATGAAACACCTGTTCAAGGAAGATATTTCTTTTAGTTTATTCAGACAGCCAGAGATATTTGCTTTTATAGGGATATTGATTGTATTGGTGAGTTTCCTTGCAGGTTTTTATCCTGCTTTGGTCATGTCTGGATTTAGTCCTGCTTTGGCAATTAAAAATAGGGTTATTGCAAATTCTGGTAATTTAAGCTTGCGGAAAGTTCTGGTGGTTTTGCAGTTTGCTATCACTATTATCTTAATTATTAGCACTTTGGTGATCATGAAACAAATGCAATATTTTAGAGAAAAACCGTTGGGTTTTGCATCTGATGCTGTTTCATTAATTGATATGCCAAGCGATAGTTTGAGCAGGTTAAAATACAATACTTTCAGGGAGCGTGTAATGCAGGTCCCAGGTGTGGCAATGGTAAGTTTTTGCAAAATGGCGCCATTGTCTGATCAGGTCAGGACATCTGATTTTAGTTACAATGGAAAAAGGAATACTGAATTCGAAATCAGGAATTATAAGGCAGATGAAAACTACCTGGGTTTGTTTGACCTAAAGTTGGTAGCAGGTAAAGTGTTTAATAAAGCTGAGGTAACTTCTGGTTGTATAGTGAATGAAACTTTCCTGAAAAAGATGAATATTTCTGATCCGCAAGAAGTGATAGGTAAAATCCTTAATGTCAATGAAAGCGATAAAGTGATCACTGGCGTGGTGAAAGATTTCAATGATAAATCATTAAAGGAGACGATTTCACCACTGGTTATTTATCCGGAAAAGGAAGCTTATGATGCGGTAGCTGTAAAAATTGACAGTAAACAGTTAGTACCTGCAATGAAAATGATCAATAGGTTATGGAATAATACTTACCCAAATTACATTTATGATGCTGATTTTGTAGAGGATAGCATTGCCGGCTATTATGAGAATGAGCGGATTACTGGTACACTGTTTAATGTTTTTACCGGAGTTATCATCTTTATTTCTTTTATCGGTTTGTTTGGACTAATTTCATTCGTAGCCACTCAGCGTACCAGGGAAGTTGCGATCAGAAAAGTATTAGGTGCGTCGACTTTTGAGTTGGTAAAAATGCTGAACAGTTCTTTTTTGGTAATGGTATTGATCGCTAATCTGGTAGCGTGGCCAATTGCCTACCTGTTTACGTCCTATTGGTTAGCCGGCTTCGCTTACAGAATTGATTTAAGCATATGGCCTTTTGTGCTTGCATTTGTGATATCCATCCTCATTGCTTTGATTACAACAAGCATCAAATCTTACCGGACTGCGACGGGTAAGACTATTGATGCATTGAAATATGAATAATGCTTGATAAATAAATAAGCAGGAGTGAGTTATAAGTGGTAAAATTGACAATCGATCATATTTTAATTGATTAGTTGAAAGGCTGTAACTCAAATGAAGTACAGCCTTTCAAAATATAATACTCGTCAATAGGGCTTTAATGTAACCTCAGTTTAGCATAAAAATCCCACAAAACAATTCCTGCTGATATTACGATATTAAATGAATGCTTAGTGCCAAACTGTGGGATCTCTATACATTTATCAATCTCCGCCATGACTTCGTCACTCACCCCATTTACTTCGTTACCAAAGATCAGTGCATATTTTTTTGTTTGATCTGGTATAAACTTGTTTAGCATAACACTTTCTACAGCCTGCTCTATTGCAATAATCTCATATCCGTCATTTCTTAAATCCCTGATGGCAGCTAAAGTTTCGTCATAATGTACCCATTCTACAGACTGGGTAGCGCCAATAGCAGTTTTTTCTATTTCACGGTGTGGTGGCTGTGCCGTGATACCGCACAGGATTATCTTTTCTATTGCAAAGCCATCACCCGTTCGGAAGGCAGAACCTACATTATTCATGCTCCGCACATTATCCAATATTACTACTACCGGCAGTTTATCCTGTTCTTTAAATTCCGCTATGCCTACACGGTTAAGATCTGTCATTGTTAATTTTTGCATGCGCAAAAGTAAAATTAAATTGTGGTTGCACCACTTCCAATTTCACTTACATACACTTCACATGGGTAACCAATATGTTCTGTATAGTAAGCAATCAGTTTTTCACTGAAGTCTGGCACCGCATCTTTTTTTACAATAGCAATTGCACAGCCGCCGAATCCAGCACCTGTCATTCTCGCGCCGGTAACTTCGGCATAGTCCGCACAAAATTCTACCACCGTATCTAATTCTATTCCTGTAACTTCATACAAGTCTTTTAATGACTGGTGAGAAGCATACATCAATCTGCCAAATTCTTCTAATTCTCCTGCGTTTAACGCTTTAACAGCAAGGTTTACACGGTCATTCTCTTTGATTACGTGTGTGGCACGTTTTAGGATTGTTTCGTCTTTAATTAGGTGGCTATGCAGGGCAAATTTATCAGCAGTAAGTTCACATAAATTATTCAGCGTAATTTCCGTGTTCAGTGCTGCTAAAGCTGCCTGGCATTCTTCTACTCTTTCATTATATTTTGATTCTGCAAGCTCTCTTGGCTTTTTGGTATTGATGATCGTTAACACATGGTCACCAAGTTCACAGTCTACTATTTTATATTTTAAAGTGTCGCAGTTCAGCACAATAGCTTTATCTTTTTCACCAAAAGCTACTGCAAACTGGTCCATGATGCCGCTGTTTACGCCAATAAATTCATTCTCTACTTTTTTAGCTAGCAATACCAATGCTAAACGATCGTAATCTAATCCCAGGTAGGAAGTAATTGCATAAGCCGTAACTACTTCAATAGAGGCTGATGAAGATAAACCTGATCCTACAGGGATGTTCCCATAATACAGAAGGTCGAAACCTACAGGGATCTGGAAATTTTGAAGGATCTCATGGAATACACCTAAAGGATAATTATACCAGCCTGGTCCGTCTTTGGTATAGGAAGGCTGTAAAGGGATCTGTGCTTCTTCGGGGAAGTTAACACTTTTAAATCTGATGATACCATCGTCGTTAGGTGCCAGACAAAGCCATGTACCAAGGGTTATTGCGCAGGGTAACACTAATCCGCCGTTATAATCGATATGTTCTCCGATTAAATTTACGCGTCCGGGTGTGAAATAAGTAGCGGCTGGTTGTTGACCATAGGTATCAAAGAATTTACTGGCTAGTTCCGTTTTCATATATTATAATGGTTGTTATGGTTTTTGTGGCGTTTTTGATACAATTCTTAGGTGCATCATTGCCATATTATTTGTAGTATTGTTTAAGTTTTAATGACCGACAAGATACGTTTTATGAGAGAAAATCAAATTAGCACAGGTAAAATTATTGGTGGAAAAGAAATTTTTGCAATAGAACTTGTGAATAATCGCGGAAGCAAAGTGAAAATATATAATTATGGTGGGATCATTAGTGAGTTCACCATCAGGAATGCAAAAGGGGATGAGCAGGATGTCATCTTGGGTTTTGATGATATTGATGGTTACCTGAATGAGGATTACCTTGCTAATTATCCTTACCTGGGTGTGGTGGTAGGCCGGTATTCTAACCGTATTAAAAATGGAAAATTTACTGTTGACGGAGTAGATTACCAGATGACGAAAAATTTGCATGGGGGTGAAGAGGGGTTTGATAAAAAAGTATGGGACATTCTTGCTACTACAGGGCCGACTTTAACTCTACAGTATATAAGTAAAGATGGTGAAGAGGGATTTCCAGGCAATGTAACTGTGCAGGTTACTTATAAATTATCTGATGAAGATGAGTTAGTATTAGATTATCATGCGGTTACAGACGCAGCTACCCCAATAAACCTTACACACCATACTTACTTTAATTTATTAAATGAAGGTGGAAATGTAAGAAACCACTACCACCGGATGCCGGCTAGTAAATACATGGAGCAGGATGAAGAATATGTAGTTACAGGTGTTGTGCTGCCAGTTGAAGGCACAATCCATGATTTTCTTGGTGGCAAGCTGATTGGTGCCGATTGGGATGATGCCGAGGGTTACGACCAGAGTTATGTATTAGATAAGCCTTATGGTGAATTAGGAATGGCTTCGGAAACGATAGCGCCTGAGTCTGGATTAAAGCTTGAAGTATATACAACTGAACCCATTGCTCATTTTTATACTGCTAAGTATTTGGATGTACAGAATGCAAAAGGTGATCGTGATTATCATCCATTCCAGGCATTTTGCGTAGAGACCCAACATGCGCCTAATAGTTTAAATGTTCCTTCGCTGCCTACTACAATTTTGAAACCGGGAGAAACCTATAAACAGACCACCATTTTTAAGGTTGTTGTATAAAACTGAAAGTGTCAATACATACTTAACTTCCATTGATGCTTTTGTACTGTATTGACGCGTTAATTTAATTGTAAATGCAGAACAGAGCTTACTGATGACCTATTTGTTTTCAAAACAAGGGTTGAAAACAATAGGGGCATAAAGCAGTGCTGTAAATTAATGAGCTTTAAATGATTTTGAAACCGCACAAAATGAATTTATATGTGTTGTAAGGAAGAATTACGACAAATTAATTAAAAATTTCAATTTTATTTAACGGTTATGGACAAGTTAAAGGTTATCAGTGCAACAGTAAGACCAGGGCGGAAAGGCCCGATTATAGCAGAATGGATCACAAATGTTGCTAAGGAATTTGGTTCTTTTGAGGTAGAACTTCTCGATCTGGGCGAATTGAAACTTCCATTAATGGACGAGCCCAATCATCCGGCAATGCAAAAATATGTAAACGAACACACTATAAACTGGAGTGCAAAGATTGATGAGGCGGATGCTTTCCTGTTCGTTACGGGCGAATATGATTTTGGTTATCCGGCACCGTTAAGAAATGCGTTGGAGTATTTGTATAATGAATGGAATTTTAAAGCAGCTGGTATTGTGAGTTACGGAGGTATATCGGCTGGTACAAGGGCTGCCAATGCATTGAAAAATGATTTATCGACTTTTAAAATTGTACCTTTATATGAGGCGGTAAATATCCCATTTTTTACTGAACATATCAATGAGAATGATATTTTTGAGCCAACAGAGTCTACTGCTAAAGCAGCAGGGGCAATGTTAAAACAATTAGTAAGGTGGACGAAAGGTTTAAAGACCATCAAGGCAGATGTTTAGGCATTGCTGATTTTACGAATCAATACATAAACAGAGAAGAGAATGAAAGTAGATATATGGTCTGATGTGAGGTGTCCATTTTGTTACATCGGGAAAAGGAAGTTTGAAATAGCACTCGAAAAGTTTGAGCATAAAGACCAAATTGAGGTAGAGTGGCATAGTTTTGAGCTGGATCCGAATACGGTAACTAAACCTGAGGTTAACCCGGTTGATTACCTGGCACAGATTAAAGGTCAGCCCAGGGAGTGGGCAGTAGAAATGAATCAGCGTATAACTGATACGGCTGCAGAAGTAGGGTTAGATTTTAACCTGGAAAGTTCCGTAGTAGCCAATTCATTTAATGCACACCGGTTAATCCAATTGGCAAAATCAAATGGGCTTGACAATCAAATAGAGGAAAAACTGTTTGTTGATTATTTTACTGCGGGTAAAAATATAGATGATAAAGAGGTTTTGATTGAGGCAGGTATTTCGGTTGGATTGGAACGTTTAGCTATTGAAATGATGTTAAACAGTGACTCATTTACTGACGAAGTGCGTTTAGATCAAAAAATTGCACAACAAATCGGGATACAAGGCGTGCCTTTCTTTGTATTTGATCAGAAATTAGCAGTCTCAGGGGCACAGCCACCAGAAACATTTTTAGGCGCGATGGAACAAGCCTGGGTTAAATAGTATGAATAAACGTATAAAATTATATTTTGCTTTAATTGGTTTGCAGTTTGGTTTGGGTACTGTGCTGCCGAAGGACTCATTTGGACAGGGGGGACCAGTCCCAAGGTTTGATGACCGTGTGCTAATTGATTTATCTGAACACCGGACGACACAGAAGACAGGTTTTTTTATGTTTATATCAAAATATAATAATTTGGTGAATGCTGCTGTACCAGTTGGCGTATTGGCTGGTGGTGTGATTGCCAATGATAAAGGTACACGCCAAAATTCATTATATATTGCTAGTAGTTCTGCGGTTAATTTATTGCTGACCATGGTAGTAAAAAAGATTGTTAAACGCCCAAGGCCGTTCCTGGCTAATGTAAAGATTAATGCAGTTTATCACCCAGGGGAAAGTTCTTTCCCCTCTGGGCATACTTCTTCTGCTTTTACTACCGCAACATCTTTATCACAGGTGTATAATAAATGGTATGTTATTGCCCCAGCTTATCTTTGGGCAGGCACTGTTGGGTATTCGAGAATGTACTTAGGCGTACATTATCCTACAGATGTAGCTGCAGGTGCACTACTGGGCACCGGAACTGCACTTTCTATGAAGTTTATACAACCAGACAAATAGTTAATATTTAAATTGCTGTGTAGAACTGTATAGGTATTTCCTATATTCGCAGCAATTTAAACAAGTATGAAAAAAGTTATACCTATAATGGTAGCTTTCTGTCTGTCTGCTAGTTATGCAGAAGCACAGCAAGATACTACAAATAACCTGAATGAAGTGATGGTGAGGGAGAATCGTTTGAAGCTCCCATTCTCTAAGCAAAATAGAAATATCTGGATCATAGATAATCAGCAAATCAAAAACCTGCCAAACAGGTCGATTGCCGAAATACTTAGTTATGCTACCGGTGTAGACGTTCGCCAACGTGGTCCGGGTGGTTCACAAGCAGATATCAGTATCGATGGTGGTACATTCGATCAGACACTTGTATTGGTTAACGGAGTTAAAGTTTCTGATCCGCAGACGGGCCACAATATGATGAATTTGCCGCTATCGGTAGATGATATCGACCATATAGAAGTATTGAGAGGATCTGCTGCACGTATTTATGGTACCAATGCGTTAACTGGTGCGATTAATATTGTGACTAAATCTGCAACTAAAACTGGTGTTTCTGCCAATGTTTTTGCGGGTAGCAGTTTTAAAAAGGACGATGTGAATGGTGATACTTATGCAAATTATGGAATCCGTGCTACGGGAACACTGGCTTTAAAAAGCTCCAGCCATTTATTTTCTGCTGGCCAGGAAGCAGGTAATGGATACCGTCACAATACGGCATTTAATAACCAAAAGGTTTTTTATCAGGGAAAAATTAATGTTGGCAGAGCTGATCAGCTGGATATTACTGGTGGATATACCCATAATAACTATGGTGCGAATGGTTTCTATTCTGCACCGGGTGATAAAGAATCTGAAGAAACGGTAAATACGGCGTTAGCAGCTATTGCTTACAAGACACAGCTGACTTCCTTCTGGACGCTCTTGCCAAGGATCAGCTACCGGAATACAGTAGATGATTACCTGTACATCAAAACCACTCCGGATAAATTTCATAACCACCATGTTAACCAAACGATGAGTGCAGAACTGAACAATAATTTCCAGACCAGCATTGGTGAATTTGGATTGGGGTTGGAAGGAAGAAAGGAAAAGATCAACAGTACAAACCTGGGTAAAAGGGATCGTGAAAATGTAGGGATTTATGGAGAGTATAAGTTTGATTTGATAAATCATTTATTGGTTAATGCAGGTACATATGTGAATTACAATTCTGATTATAAATGGCAAGCCTTCCCTGGGATTGACGCGGGGTATTCATTTTACGGAAACTGGAAGGTATTTATGAATTTGGGTACCGGGCAGCGGTTACCCACCTATACAGATTTGTATTACAAAGGGCCAACCAATATTGGTAATGACCAGTTGAAACCCGAAAAATCCCGTTATGCAGAAGGTGGATTAAAGTATAATTCTACTCATTTTACCTTAAATGCGAGTGTTTTTAAGCGTCGCATTACTGATTTTATTGACTGGGTCAAGACTAATGTTGAAGATCCATGGCAACCGAACAATTTTAGTCAGCTGAACACCACTGGTTATACCTTGAGTGCTGATTACAATACAGGTGTTTTGCAGAACGCAACTGTTTTTAATAGTTTAAGATTCGGATTAGGATATACCCACCTTGACCCTAAAGTGAAAACAACTTTAGCTTCTGCAGTAATTTCCAGATATGCAGTAGAATCTTTAAAAAACCAGCTTACCGCAACAGCAACTGCGGATTTACTGAATGTACTTTCGCTAACGGTAACGGCTAGGTATTGCGAACGTATTACTTACAAAGATTATACGGTAATGGATGCCCGTGTAGCTTACAAATTTAAAAAAAGCAGTATCTATGCTGATGCTTCTAATATTTTTGATGTTAACTATATCCAGGCAGGGGCGGTACCTATGCCGGGTGTGTGGACTACTATAGGATATAAGTTTGCTTTATAGCAAATTGCTGTAATTGTTCATTTCTTATTCTATGATAAGATGGGGGTAGTATATTGGGTGTAAATTTGTGCTATAATCAATCAAATCATGGCACAAACAGTTTTACATACAGCAGATTCACGTGGCGGGGCAGATCACGGATGGTTAAAGAGCTACCATTCTTTTAGCTTTGCAGGTTATTTTAATCCTGAACGCGTTCAGTTTGGCGCGTTAAGGGTTTTAAATGATGATTCAGTAGATGGGGGAATGGGCTTTGGTGATCACCCCCATGATAATATGGAAATCATTTCAATTCCTTTAGAAGGTTCTCTACAGCATAAAGACAGTATGGGAAACCTGGCTACGATAGAACCGGGAGAAATCCAGGCGATGAGCGCGGGTACTGGTATTTACCACACAGAATATAATAAGGATAAAAGTAAAGCGGTTAAGTTTCTTCAGATTTGGATTTTCCCGAATAAAAGAAATGTAGAACCAAGGTACGATCAAGTGAAAATTGCAGATGCAGCACAGCCCAACCAGCTGGTACAGGTGCTTTCGCCAAACGCAGATGATGCAGGGGTTTGGATTCATCAGGACGCATGGTTTAATATGGGTAACCTGGAAACCGGGAGCTCGGTTGATTACCTGATCCATAAAAAAGGAAATGGTGCTTATATTTTTCTATTGGAAGGACAGATTGAAGTAAACGGACAACAGTTA
>Ga0247803_1000463_pt1 | contig 22298 bp, 27 predicted proteins | sample UWRJL014104B1_FD_180928 | JGI IMG/M metagenome (GOLD analysis project Ga0247803, IMG submission 180928) | Plant litter microbial communities from Arlington Agricultural Research Station in Wisconsin, United States - UWRJ-L014-104B-1 | ecosystem: Environmental > Terrestrial > Plant litter >...
AGTATTGCGTGTAGTCGCATCCGACGAAACGTCCATTATTGTATTTTTATCTGAATGTAGATAGGTATGCATTGCTCCGAACAATTCAGAATCCTAGCTGTTCCGTGGGACGAACCCACATGGTGTTATTGTAAGCTGACATATATTTTCCTTTCGCACTGTGCGTACGATGTAGGATCTATGGCACAATAACATCAGGAGAAACAATACGTGATCTCACGGCCATACAGTCCGCTCTCAACATAGCCCTGCAGTGTATGTTCACCTCGACATCTTTCAGCAACGAGGCTTACACTGCGTTTGACACTAGTCTTTTCCGAGACGCAATCTGCACGGACTGTCGCATCCTTCAGCGTAGGATGAGGGGAGACAGGAAATTCCCCACTACCGTATCCTTAACGTGTATGTCATTGTTCTCACCGTATCCGCACGTGTATTCTTCGGGGTCGCCCAGCGGCTTCGTCGGGATTACATGCGGACATCGTCGTGGCGAAAGACCTTATGCGGATCGTTGGTGTCTTACCTTTGTTGACAAGGCCCCGAGTCTTGCCTTCGGGGCCTTCTTGTGTTCAAGTTTGTTTTCCTACTCTTCAACTGGTGGAATTGGAGCGAATGAATCGTTCTTCCACGACCATTCAATTGCAGTGCGACGAAGAAAGCGCATCATGCGACTGCATCTCAAACCTCCGAACGGCCATAAGACCTCTCCAGATGTTACCTTCGGGACTGAAGCTACATTAGAAGTCACATGCCGGCTCGTCGCTCTGACTGGCACGGTTGGTCCTAAGACTCACCCGCTCGACCGCCGCCGAAACGTACCCACAATCTTACAACCGCAATAGAGGTTCTAGTCGTCAACGCATAAGACCAAGCGAGGCACGAGCGAATCTCACTCATCCTTATAAGCAGCCACGCCTCTTGCAAAAATTCAGTTGTGCGTAGCAATCTCGCTCCACGACTCGAAACAAATTTCCACCAAACCTAACGGAACGTGCGCTTACGGCAGACTGACCACCTCGCCACCAATCAAAACGGCCGACTCAAATTTCTCGCCCAATAGTACGACGTGAAACGTGGAACACCTGGTTGTGAGAAGCTCGTTCTTCGAGGTACTTGGGCCTCTTCATCTTCAGGAATCAGGAGCAGGAACGTTCAATCCTGGAAGCTTCCAACAGACTACCATGCGAACTCCAGTATATGCTAGGTTTCCTTAGTGATGGAAGTCCCCGTGCTGATAGCGATGGATGAGCCACAAGAGCATGACGGGAACAGATAAAAGCCGCCTATAAAGTCAGTCGACACACGCTGCTGGTTGCCATCATCATTCCTCTATCTGCTTCGAAGGACCTCTACACACTCGCTTCAATTTAGCACACTTTTCCATTCTACAGATAATCGAGGCCAATTCAAAATGCACTTCTCCAAGGCCCACGGCCTTGCTCTGACCGCCCTCTGCGCCCTCAGTACCGGCACTCCTCTTGCTCGCCGCGATATTACCGCTTTCCCAGCCGGCACAATATGGGACATAGTCCTCGATGGCTCCAAGACTGACCTTGCCGCCAAGAAGGCGGCGCCTGGATCCGTCATTGACATTGACCTCGAGGACAACTGGAAAGGCGGTAGCCTGACGACCATCAAGGAGCTTGCCAAGACAAAGAAGGTTATTTGCTACTTCAGCGCTGGAACGCGTGAGAGTTGGCGTGACGATGATTCCAAGTTCACGCCTGCAGATTATGGACAGCCGATGGGCCCAGAATGGCCTGATGAGTGGTGGCTGGATGTGAAGAGCACCAATGTGCGGAAAATCATGCGCGAGAGAATCGAGGCGGCGGCGAAGGCAGGGTGTCACGCTGTTGATCCGGACAATGTGGATGGCTATGTGAGTTGAATGTATCCAGCAGCAAGAGCTGGCAGCGATATCAGATGGCTGACCAATGTAGAGCGAAGGTAACGACGACCTTCCCCACCAAGACGGCTTCACGTACGACAAATCCGTTTACGCCGACTATGTCAAATACCTCGCCAGTGTAGCTCGGACAAATAACCTCGCTATTGGCCTCAAGAATTCCCAGGCCATCATTCCCGATGTCATCAGCGTGATCCAGTTCGCTGTGAACGAGCAGTGCCACGAGAATGAGGGGGACTGCGCCCTCTATAAGCCTCTAACCACGGCGAACTTGGCCGTGTTCAACATCGAATATAACAACAAGGACTGCTCGGATCCGAAGGGTGTTAACCTGTCGACAGTGTTGAAGAACTCTGATCAATTCCTGGATACCCTTGGTGGGCAGTGCTAAGCGGCTGTCGCAGAGTTTGGAGCGGAACAGAATGGTTTACCAGTTTGTGCTTATTTGTGTTTTCCTTTGTGTTCAATTCTTACGAAAGATGAGCAACAGCTCACAACCGTGCCCAATGTTATTCGTTTCTCTTGGACTTCTGACTCTCCTTGCTGTACACCGCCGTGACACTTTTGCATGTGTGCCAAAGGTAGATATCGTAGCGTTGACCCACTACCTTTCCTCCCGAGTCGTGTCGTTGCCCAGGTCATGTATATCCCATACCCCACTTCTCGTTGCTCTTGCTATCCACGTTCTTTCCCACCGTTACGTTGCTATTCTTCCCACACACATCTTTCAATGTGCGCTGTTCATCTACTGAGCCTGATACTTCTGCTTCCAGACTAGAAAGTCGTCCTCGGAAGGCTTGTATGGCGGGGATCCAGCGGAGGTTGCCGATGTGCGAGGTGGTTGTGTGTGGCCAAACACCATGTAACTCCTAACATCGTTATAAAAGTAGTGATCCGTGAAGAAGACCGGTCCCGCAGGGTCGGTGAGATCTCTGGCGGCTGGTCGTCGTTGATTCTGGACAGAGTGCTCGGGTCGCGTGAAATGAACGGGTAGTGGTGGCGGCGCCATGGGCATGACTTTGGGGGCTAGAACAGGTCGAGAAGAAACAGGAGTCCTCGCGAAAGTTTCAAGCATCCTCTGGCACACTGGTGGAGTCTGTTTGCATTGTCTAGCACCAGCGCGCGGTTTTTCACTGTTGCCATGGCCACCACCATGACGCGGCCGCAGCAACTTCACGCCCATATCCTGAAGCAGACAGAGCACACCGGCGTGACTTATCGCTATTTCGGGTTTGCTGTCCGCAAGCTGTTGCATCTGGGAAAGCCTAAGAATATCAGTTGGTCGACAACGACTGTTCTACAGAGTTCGACTAACCACGGGGTCACGTCGCCGCCGTGTGCACCCGCCCGCACAACGCCCTCAAGGGCCTCCTCGTAGAAGCACCAGTCGAGCTTGAGCACGCCCCGTATCGACCTGAGTACGACGTCGAAATTGGAACTCGTTGAAAATTTCGCTGCAGACAGCTCTCCGAGTCCGTTATGACTGCGCAATGTCCGGGTCGACATGCTGATACGAGAGGCAGACTAGAGTCTGAGGAGTCGAGAATTGGAGATGGGCTATATTACATATACGCGCAGGCAGAAGGAATAGGAAGCTAGCAATGCTATTGTCCAACAGGTACACTGGCTACAAAAGCGACAATAGACCAGCAGGTGTAATAAGGGAAGCCAAGGCACCCTTTGCTTCACGCCAACAATAGTAGCGCAGAGACATACGTTTCACCTGAATCCAGGCAGTGGATGCTATGTCCGCAACCGTAGCAAGGTACCGAGCTGGGTATCATAGCTTTTCGATTCTCTCCACACCTCTCTTACTGTCCAGAACGACTCTGACCTGCTTCCCTTTCTCTGCACCAAAAAGGCCACTTCTTAGCTGATCCAGGTAAAGCTCGTAGCTTGGCATATACCCGTCAATGAATGCCCTCACTTGCTCATCCTTCATCCCAGTCCCTTTCGCGGCAATCATCCTGTGCTCTTGCTCTAGCCTCCAGGTGTACACGTTGCGCAAGTCGTCCGTGTCGATGTGGACCATGAAGTCGAAGTGGCGCGGACCCATGAAGGTGTTACAGTATCTCTCCAAGCACGCGTTGACTTCCAGAAGGTGCTCGAGTTCGTGATTGGCAGGCGCGTTGATCAGCAGCTGACCGGCGACAGCGAGCTCATGTACATGCTGGACTTGGGAACGAGAGAGAGGCTGGAAGCCCACACACCAGCCTTCGAAGATCACAACGTCGGGTTTGGTTGTTATACTTGGCCATTCCAGATGTGGGGCACGGTCACCCTCACCGTTGAAGCTACCTTTGTCGAAACTCGGTATCTTCAGTTCACCGTCGCCCCGGTAGTCTTCCAGGTCCTGGAAGAAGTGTGCGGCAAGTTGCTCATCGTGCGTCCCGGGCTGGCCCCTCGTGCGGTACAGCTTGTTCTCCGGATCCTGTTCTCTTCGCGCCAGCAGATGGCTATGGGTCTTGTAGAAGTCGTCCAGAGAGACGGTGATGGAGCGGAGGTTGTGCTCAGATGTGAGAAGGCGCACGAGGATGGAAGCCCATGTGGACTTGCCAGACCCTTGAAGCCCAGTGATGCCGAGCACGACTGGCCGGGCCGAGCTGTCGCGGGCGGCGAGGATCTTGGGCAGCAGAAGGTCCAGGACGCGGCCGACGTTGGACTCGATGGTGGCCATGTCCGCTGTGTTCACGATGCAGCTGCCATCTGCCGCAATCGGTTCGTCTGATAGATATTGGAGCGAACGTCGGCTAGCGTGCCCGGGGCGGCTTCCGTCGGCAGGCGTAGCCGGCAGCACGCTATACTCGCGCTGTGCTTCCCCGCCGCCACTTGTCCCGATGGTTCCACGCCATCAAATCATGTGCATATGGTATGTATATTCCGAGGTGAAAGCCCACGAGGGTGACTGGCGTCACATCACGTAGAGAGGCACCCACCATGTCGCCCATCGCCGTCTCGAGAACGCACTCCATCGCAACCATAGGCGCCGATGGCATCGGCCCCGAAGTCGTGCAAGCCGGCGTTCAGGTGCTCAACAAGGTCGCCCAGCTCGACGGCTCTTTTGGGCTCGACTTTACCGACTTCGACTGGAGCTCTGAGACGTACAAGCGTACGGGCAAGTACATTCCCCATGGCGGGCTCGACGAGCTGAAGAAGCACCATGCCATCCTGTTCGGCGCAGTCGGCGCGCCAGACGTGCCCGACCACATCTCACTTTGGGGCTTGAGGCTCGCCATCTGCCAGGGGTTCCAGCAATACGCCAACGTGCGGCCCACCAAGATCTTCCGCGGTACCCAGTCACCCCTGCGCAACGCCTCCCACGGCGCCCTGGACTGGGTCATCGTCCGCGAAAACTCTGAAGGCGAGTATGCAGGCCAGGGCGGCCGCTCCCACCACGGCCAGCCATGGGAGATGGCCACCGAAGTATCCATATTCTCGCGTCATGGTGTGGAGCGCATCATGCGGTTTGCCTTTGAGGCTGCGCAGAAGCGGCCTAGGAAGTTTCTGACCGTGGTGACTAAGAGTAATGCGCAGCGCAATGGCATGGTGCTTTGGGATGAGGTGGCCGCCGAGGTGGCCGCACAATTCCCCGATGTGAAGTGGGACAAGATGTTGGTAGATGCAATGGTATGCATCTTCGACTTACAAGCTTTTGATCCCTAAAATCTTCGGACATTTGCTAATCTTGTACTCCCAATTGCAGACCTGCCGCATGGTGCTGGAGCCGCAATCGCTTGACACCATCGTGGCGACCAACTTAGTACCGTCTCCTTTAGCTCGTGCAGATACACAGGACGCTGCAGGCGCTGACTGCTACCCAGCATGCGGATATCCTTTCGGACCTCGCCGCCGCCCTCGCAGGTTCTATAGGCATAGCTCCAACCTCCAACCTCGACCCGACCCGACAGGTACCAAGCGCCGCCCCCTTCGCATCGTTGACTAATTATTCTCCCAGAACCCGTCCATGTTCGAGCCCATCCACGGCTCTGCTTTCGATATAACCGGCAAAGGCGTCGCCAACCCAGTCGGCACCTTTTGGAGCGCCTCGGAGATGCTCGCCTGGCTGGGCGAGGAAGAGGCTGCGGTCAAGATGATGGAAGCCGTCGAAGCCGTGACTGAGCGTGGCATCCGGACTAAGGATCTGGGTGGGCACGCCGGGACTAAGGAAGTGACCGATGCTGTTTGTGTGGAATTGGAGGCGATCTATGGGAAGAGCGGAGGGGCTCAAGTTAAGACGTCCGAGTAACATGTCTAATCCAAAGTTTCTGAGGAGACATGGCCGGCGTGTACCCTCGAAAAACTGCATGTCGCGGTGGATGACTGTGTATAATGGCGCCATAGTCTAGCACAAAAACAAATCCGCTTTGCATCAACGACGACGACGACAACACTGGACGCCCATGTGCTGTATCCTAGCCATACTACTACATACTATCAAATCGGTTGCGAAATCTCCACCCACCCGATCCGATGCCACTTACAAGAATCCAGCTTAGGAATCTCCCATTCCACGCCTTGCTCTTCGGCGAACAGCCGAACCTTACGTGGCTGCTCATCCCCACGCTTTCCTATGCACGAACTGAAATACTCTCGAGCTTCGGGAGATCCGTGTGACGGGTCTGCGTCAAGGCCTCAAGCAACTACCTCAATTTAGGTAGTAGCGATGGCTGATTGTCAAGGTTAAGGAGAACGTTGCGAACACTTAGAGGCAGCATGCCCGACAGCGGTCCAGCTGCCAATAGTCGTTGAAAAGCCTAACATCAAGCTCAAGCTCTTCCAGTGTCCCACCTACCCACAACCCAACAATATTAACAAATTCCTTCGCGTCTAATATTTGCGCCATATGTTTTCCCTCGTGCGCGTACTTGCCTCGTGCGCGTACCTGAAAACCTCGAGGCGGTGACAATGCATCAGCAGGCCAATTATGGCATCGTGGGTGTAGCCTTCATACATTATTTCGAGCCGAGGCAGCTGTACGCCCGTAGTGTCTATGCCGAGAAAATGTTTTCTACGAGCTCCAAAGGTAGATCTTGTAGAGATGTCATTAATTTCAGGCAGTGGAGTTTTAGGAGAGCGTTGAGAGCGAAAGCTGACGTGGGCCAAACCCACTTCCGCAGCACCCGCATCATCCTTAAACGCTGTTATCCTGCATACCGCCCGCAACGTCTCGAACCGTGGAACAGGCGCAGCAATCAACACTTGCGCTCCTTCTTACCCAGCAAGGGATCTTTATCAAATTGCGATGCACGATTGGTGTTGGTAATGCAACGTTGCGTGCCGCCACTGCGTACAGGTTGCGGTAGCGAGGGAGGCGTCTCAATCGCCGATCGTCGTCGTGAGGCATGGCGAATTCGCGGACGACGTGTGGCTGCTTTGCGGCGTTGTGTACCCCAGTCGCCAATTAACCATATATGGTATGTATAAGTACCCAGAAAGATATCGAAGTGTTCCCTCATTACGTTTGCTGCAAGCGCTGCAAATATTGGGCAGTCATCTGATAGACGTGTGGTAACCTATTCTCTGCCCAGGTCTTGCCGCTCATTTGCCATACTGTTGTCACTAGTCAGCCGCATGTTTCCCATCAGAATCTATAACTCACTGTTCATGATGCCCAGCTCAGATTCACTACCTGGTTTCGTCTGCAGTCAATCCAATGATTTCACTTCAACTGTAGCCAATGCCTTCACCAGGCCCTCATCGGTTGCGAAATTTCATAGTACGTTCCTCAAATGACTGCAGAAGGGCTCACATACACGAGTCGCTACGTCTCAGATTCTAGACGAGAACAGCTATAGACGGATCAGACACCCCTCTATCACCACGATCGGCGACATTGAGCGGTGGGATACGTGTAGGTGCGCAATTGACTCACTTCTCAACCTTGGAAGGCATCGGGATCGTACCTGACTATCTAGCTACCATACATATGCTTGCGCCTTCTTACGGTAACAACTCAAGGCTCGTTAGTATACCCGTCCACAAAGTTTACAGTCAACACGTTCCTCTTCTCCTTCAGTAAAGTTTGTCTTCCCACACCCAGCAGCCTTTCCACGTCCTGCCGGCAATCTACCAGCGCATTAGCATATACCCGTTTCTAGTGATCAATTACTTGCCCAGATATAGCCCTCTCAATTCCTTGCCCTGTCCAGTCGCCAGCCATGCGCACGTCTGCCCACATAGCTCCGGCCCATCTTTGAACAGATCCTTAAAAAATTGTTCGTCGCGGACATCGCCGTACTTATCCAGCACATCTTGACTTGCACCCGCTATTTGACCATTAGCACTTCTTAGAGTACTATCCTTGGACCAGAATCCGTCAATATGTTCGCCTCAATAAGCTAGAGCGTACAAAGATTCCAGCTACTAGGGTGGGAACCAAGAGATGGTGGATGACTTACCTCCTCCCATCCCAGTGACCACTCCACCTGGATGAAGCGCATAAAAATGCACTGCTGGGTCCAAATTATCGAGCGCCATCTCCCTCTGCAGCGTATGTGTTGCCCGTGCCAGCGCCGCTTTGGAAGTAACGTATCCGAGTGTCATGGGCACATCGACAGTTGCGCTCCGGGAGGCGATATTGATGACGCATCCGGCGCCACGATCACGGAAGCGTGGAAGCATCGTGTGAATCGTAATGAGCGGCTGGGGGCGGTGAGCAATAGAGTCGATACTTTGGCTGGACCAACATGCTGCTGGGAGAGAAAGAGGGAAGAATACATACGGCTTTGAAATTGACTTCAATCTGTCGCCAGAAAGAATTGAAATCGGACATGATGAAAGGTCTCTGCTCAAATACTCCCGCATTATTGACTAGTACATCAATGTTCCCCAGCTCTTTCTCGACCATATCAAACACCTCCTTGACTCTTGCCTCGTCTGTAACATCACACGTGTATGCTTGCACCTTTCCTCCCTGTTTCTCGCACGCCTCCTTCGTCGTCTTCAGCTTGTCGCGGGTCAGATCAAGTATCGCAACACTTGCGCCCGACTTCGCCAGCGACTCCGCAATCGCGGCCCCAATGCCCTGTCCAGCTCCCGTCACTAATACGACCTTGCCGGTGTTCTTCTCTTTTAGTGCCTCCGGTGTGATTGGGCCATACGGGGCATGTTTCAACTCCGTTGTGGAGTATCCGAACTCGGCTGGATCCATGGCTGCTCAAATATACTCGAGGTTACGTTGAACCTCGTCAAAGTGCGACGGGGGATATATAATAGTAGCTAGCTTCCGACAGATCTATCGTTGAACTCTGCTGCATGAATTGACCCCAACTTCAGGCATCGTGGTGAATTAACCATGGCACTTATATTATTGGTATATACAGTTCTTGTGGATACCGTAGGTAGTCGATCGAGGGTGCGGGGTTTGGAGTAGAATCTAGTGCCCCACAATCTCCATGTGGGGAGTGCACAACCAATTTCTGGGGGGCAAGTTGCGTCGTGACTGCGAGCTAGCGCGTCTTCTAGTCTAAACAGGAGGTACTCACAAGCCTGTGGGTCAGCTTTACTGAGTATAATCTTATCCGTCGTCTAGACTGCCTCCTTGATCTCCACGACCCCACTCTTTACGCTACCATCCTTCCCACCCTCGGCTTCCGATCTCGCAATTCGATCATCTGCCTCGATAAACTCAGCGGGCCTATGCAGTTGTACCGCTAATGCGTTCCGATGTACAAGGATATCAGGAACAGTCTCGAAGAACCGATCAATGTCCTCAAGTGTACTTCAACATGTTAACACGAACGAGTAACATACTCAAATGGGAGAGCTTACCGATTTGCAGTTTCTGGATAGAAAAAATATGTGATCGGAATGAAGCTGGCGCATATCACGGCCCAGATGATCCAGAATTTCCAACCAATATTTTGAATCCCTGGGAGAGTCACCTGTACGACAGCGTAGTTACCTAAACATCGAGATACGAGTCAGTAAAACTCATCTAGAAGTGTTTTGGGGCATGACAACTTGGGTAAGTATCGCACTGTTACACAAATTACAGCGCTTTGTACACCGAAATTACGTACATATCCAGTTTGACGCCATAGCTAGCGAAGCGCCCTTGGTTCTCATTTCGAGAGCGTTGATTCTATCTCGGTTAGATTCAATAGATGCTAATCGTTGGAACTAAAAGTGTTAACACTGACTCGGTTGGATACAGCCATGGGACGCCGAGCACGCCCATTCCAAAACTGGCGAAGAAAACAAAGAAGAATGAGACCGCGACGATGCCGAGCTTGTATTCATTGCCTCCGTTAGCAGAAAGGCCGAGCGCGATGGCAATCATGACCCAGCAAAGTGAGCATGCACAGGCGGAAGCCATCATCACCTATATTTTGATCAGACTGGGTCATTGTAGGGGGTAGGAAAACGATACCTTTCGTCGCCCGTATCGTTCAATGACGAAATATGCTAGACATGCAAAGATCAAGTAATCGACAGACCCAGCCGCCGCCAGGATCCGACTCAAGAGCTCTGAGATGCCAAGAGCATTGATAAAGATGTAACTCATATAGTAGCTCGTTACATTGATTCCACTGACCTAGTTCATAAAAAGAAATTAGGAATGCATTTCATCTGTTCAATATACATTGAATCCACTGACCTGGTTCATAACCTGCATGAGGGCGCCGAGCAACATGCGCCTGAGTACTCCACTCGGCCCATTACCGGAAAGAAGCTGCCACCACGTGTATGTGTTCAGGTGCTCACGATCTAGAATGTCTTTGATGATCTTGTACTGCGTACGTACAGAGGTGGATTCGGGCGTGGCACCGTGCCCTTCGAGAGCAGCGAGGACTTCAAGGGCCTCCTCGTTTTTTCCCTTGCGGATGAGGAGTCGGGGAGAGTCCGGAAGGAACGGGCACATGGCGTAGATGCAGAATGTGAAAAAGAGTTGGAAAGCCAGGGGGAAGCGCCAGGCTACGCTTTTCGGCGCAAACGAAAAGGCCAGGGTGAGCCAATTCGAGATGGAAAATCCAGTGATGCAGTTCGCTGTTCCGTCTTATTAGATTTTGGCTAACACGCGTGGAAAGAGGCAATTACCCATCTGTATGATGACGAGCTTTCCTCTGCTACTCATCTTGCTCGTCTCTGCTTGCCAAACGCCGGCAGTTGCCGTATTCATGCCCGTTCCTAGCCCGGCTACAATTCTGCCAACCATCACTAAACATCGGGAGAAGTCAGCAAACCTCATCCAAAGGTGTTTTGATGGACAGTGTCGTGAAGGAGGGAAGTTGTGCGGTTTTGAAGATGCGACGCAGGTCGTGGCGCGGAGATACATACTTTGCGCAACGCCGTAGCTAGCGGTTTGTATAATAGCTCCGATGCCGATGATGGTTGAGCCGAGCATAATTTGTCTAGGACGACCCAGTATGTCTCCAGTCCAGATGGTAGACATGGCCCCGATGAAGCAGCCGATGTTATAAATGGAGGTCATGACGCCCTGTAATTGTGTTAGCATCGCCCACGTTACATGAGCTCTACGGCCGCCTTTTCGAGAATCCCCTTGAAGATTATCGAGATGTGTAGTAGGCAGTTTTTAGTAGAAAAGTCGAGTGGCTCTGTTGGAAGTGTACTGCACGCTCTACTTACCTGCATATTGGCGGATGGATATCCAAACGTCTCGAGGAAGTTTTCGCTTATGATGACATTTCCAAAGACACCTTGGTCATAACCATAGAATCTGTGAAATCGACCGTTGAGCAAATGTGGCATCTGATGGTCGACACTTCGAGAGCGCACTTACATCAGAACGGTGCTCGCCGCGATCGATATCCACACCGTGAGTCTCTCGCCAGACCCACCGAGATATCTGCGGGCCATGATTTCGATGCTAGAATAATGTGGAAATAAAAATTGTCAAACTGCGGGAGATGTCGGGAATATTGATAGAGAAAACACGTTGATGTAGAGAAGATAACAGCTCCGAGCCGTTCGAATCGTACTATGGGATGGTTTGCGCCGGCTTTAGTTTTACCCAGAGGATATCCACTCTTTATACCCATCGCAGACGATGACCTCAGGTACCTCAGCTTCAAAGCACTCCCGTGAGCAAAGATTCCGATCCTGCCCAAGTTTACCTTTACCGCGTACCCATATCGCTATAGCAATCCCGGAGCCGCCCACACATTCTGCCAGCTAGCGCATGATTCGTCTCGAGCTCGCTCCGATTTTTCCTTATTCTGGAAAGCTTGTAAGACTATGCAGCGCGTGATTGGCAATTCCTTACTCGTGAGTTGTGGACTACGCCCGGCTTACTTATTTGGGCTTAGTCTTACAAGGGATCGGAAGTGAACGTTGGAGGTGGAGGCAAGTTTGCCGAGCAGAGCAGCCGGCGGAGGAAAGTGAGGCGACATTCAGTGCGGGGAGTTGGGGAAAGATTTTCCGGGGTAAGGGGCGAAGCATTAGAAGTGCTGACGATGTACAAGCATGTTCTTACCAGGACGCTACGTTGTGGGTCTGATCAGGCTGCACGGAAAAACTTGACTACTGAATCAAGTCAGGCGCCCGTCTGGCTTGAGCGTGTCGTAACCGTTGTATCTAGGACCTGATAATTATAGGGTTATTCTAGATCTGGGATTTGCCAATCCTTTGTCAAGCTATTTAGGTATGTTATCATCGCATGTCCGCGTAGTTCGAAAGCAAGCAGAGAACCATTCGCAACATTCTCGCCAGGCTCTCCAGATTCCACAATCGCAGCGCTCACAACCAACTATACCAAGTTTAAGCCGTCGCGCCAGTTAGCTGGATCGAAAAGCTCATGCCGCGGTCCAAGTCTGCCGGAATCGCAAATGGATCGTACTGCACGAGCGCCGGTGTATTCGCAATTACCAAAGTAGTCTCCTCACCACCAGCTAAGGTGACACTGCCCTTCCCACTCTCAACATCCACATACCTTGTGCTCGATCCACCCTTCACAGCCAAAGTAGCTGTGTATTGTCCGCCCGTCGTAATAGTAACACTAACGGCCGACCCTGTAGCTTTCAAGGGAATTATCGAAGCTCCCATGTATCTTGGCGCCCTTGTCGATTTCACTGTGTATTTCCCGTTCCCATTGTTGTCGAGATTCGCGTAGTTCAAGTTCTTGCGCTGCGCGGTATAAGCTGCGGCAGCCTTTACATGCCCAATGTCCACATACGCCATCCTCGCCCAATACCGGCCAACAACCTTCTGGATGGTAGTACCGCCGGTTAGCAGGTTCGACAGCGCATGGAGAGGAGTATCGTTGCTGTTGATTCTGTACTTGCGTATCATATCCAGAAGAGCATTTTTACCCAATCCACCGTAATTGTCAAGATTGTTCGTAATGTACGAGAGAAAGGGCCACGATTGGTAGTGATTGGATTTGCTACCCATGCCGTCTACGATGACCTGGTAGCTATCGCCAATGACTTTTTGTAGGTTGATGTCGGTGTTGCCGTTCGTAGGGAGACCAGCTGCTGACTTGGCCTTGTCGCAGGTGGGCGTGGCGACGTAAAGGTCCGCGATGAAGTTTGCGATGGGTTCCCACCATGCACCGGTTCTGTTGACGTTGTATTAGAACTGCGAGTCTCAAGCGGATGGGATTAACATACCTCCCCTGGTTGACCCAGTTTTTCTCACTGTAGTGCATGCAGTGCCCAAACTCATGGACAACAACCGCTGCGTTGTTGACATACTCATGCACAACATTCAGATACGGCAACCCCGCATTGGTATCAGTCCCCTGTTGACCCGCGGAACCAGGCATAAAGCTCGCCGGCACAGCGTATACATTTGTTTTGTACCATGGTCCTACCTCTTTCCCGACCCCTCCAGTTTTGATGCTCAGGCCGGGTGTGCGCCATCCCGGACCTTCTACGAAACACTGATGCGCTGCCTCGAGGATCTTGAGCGTCGAATCGGCAATGCTAGTAGAAGTAGCACCGTAGACGCGGAAGTGAGCACTCTCTCTGTAAGTAGTGCCGCCACCACCTATTTTCGGATTTGCAGTATATTGTGCGGGTGCTGTAACCTGGCGGCGCGTCGGTGGGAGTGCAGAGACGATGAGCGCATGTTGGGCTAAGTAGAGAACAACCGTGATCGGGAGCAGCATTTCGAAGATGATACTTCAGATAGCGAACATCTGCGGCGGTGACACTCCATATGAAAGATAACATCAGGTATAAGGGATGAAGGCACATAGCAATATAACAGCGACAGAAGTTCACCATATTATGCTAACGATATCGGCATTTGTGGAGCCCGGCAGTGGACGGAGAATTTGAAGAGCGAAATTGGGGTACATGACCCATATTGGGAGTGAAAGTGCAAGCGAAAGTTGCTTTGGGTACCAGGCAAAGGCGCAATACTATTGGTTAGATAGCAATAAAGGTGCTGTAGACGCTATCAGGTTGCAGCCCGCCATACTGGTGTTGGGCGACAGGGGCACCATGTAGTAGCGGAAATCAAGTGTGGAACGTGCCTGGCCGCAACAAGTGGACTTTCCGTACATATGGTTGGACAGAGTTGCTCAGATCTAGCAGATTCCATTGCCTATGGCAACACCAAAATGAGAAAGATACAGATAAGTGAAGCGTAGGCTTGTGGTATGAAATCGGTAAAGGTAGGCGCCTAGATAGGTATTGTGTGATACCAAATCCCGCGCTGTCTTCCGCGCTGTCTTCCGCGCTGTTTTGATATTGCAACGCGTTCCTGTGGCCTGTTTTATGGACATGCACCACCGCCTGGAGCGTCCCAACCGGCTTAACACCAGCATAATGGAGGTGTGGAGGAACCGACAACGCCGCACGAGTTAGAATTTGACAATTAGGTATCGATCGCACGTTTGAAAACTACAGCTTAGCCTTAGTTTCTGGCTCAGGTGCGCTTGCGTCCTTGTTCATCGTGACATTGCCGGTAGAGGGACTGTCGCCGAAGAAAATTACCTCGACGGTCAGATCGTCCCTGCGGGTTGTCAACTTGAGCAATCATCTACGATGCAATAATGACTGACCTGTATCTCCGGGAAAAGGGACTTGGTAGGGTGAGGAGAGCCGATAGCTGGTCTTGATCCTTGCCACCGAGCGCATTGCGAACTAGATGGGTTGCAGCGTTCTTATCCGCGACGACGAAACGCTCGTTTATAGACGTTTTTGTGCCCCACTGTTGCTGGCGAATAGGAGCGCGTTGACCGGCTTCATCTGAAGATGCTTTCTGTTCAACCGGCAGCTGCTTCTGCGTAGAGAACCAGCTGTTGAGCCACGACTGTGTCTGAGCTTTCTGGCCATTCGCGCCTCCTTCGGCATCAAGCCACTGCCCGACCAGTCCTACGACTTCTTCGTTAGTGAGCATCTCCCACAGTCCGTCTGTGGCCATGACCACAAAGTCGCCCTTCTCCGGCTCGACCTTGGTCGTGGTGACGATGGGCTCGGCGGTGACGTAGGGAGGAGTCTTTAATAGTGATGATGGCGTCCGGGCAAAGTAAAACTTTTTCAGCTCCTGGATCGTCTTCAATGACCACTTGTAGGAAGCGTCACCAAAGGCACGCGACGGCTCGAGACCGCCCAGAATGCGGCCGTTCCTCACCACGTTGGGCTCACCGGGGTGCTCTTTGCGCAAGCGCTCCGCTTCGCTAGTGGTGCCTCCCGTTTGGTCCTCAGAAAGAGGCGTGGCTGTCCACTTGCCGTTCGCTCCTCGTCGACCTAGCACGGCCCGTGAGTCGCCGGTGCAAGCCACTCTGAGCAGCTTCGACCTGCTGTCATAAAAGGAGAGCAGAGCGCAGGATCCAGACAAAGCGGGCGCCAGTAGCTCGGCCGCGGCAACCTTGGACTGTGCCTTCTGCACCTTCTTAACCGACTCGTGCACAATCTCGTTGTCCAGACGCACAAAACCTGCTTTGATGGCGGCATCGATTGCCTCAGGCGACGGGAGGCGTAGGGTGGGGTCCTCGAGGGCTGACTTGTACGTCGAGTTGAGCTCGCGGGCGACGAAGGAAATTAGCGTCTGGCGGAGTTTGGCCGAAGTTACCCAGCCGCTGTGACCGTCGAAGACGCCCCAGAACATCCAGTCGCTTGAGGGGGCGCCCTTGTCGGCGGCGGCCAGGCTCTGCGGAATCTCAATGATCTTCTCGGCGTGGTCGTCCTCAATGGGATAATTCGAAGGAATCTGGACGACGTCGTAACGCACCACGCCATGACCACGCCCAACAAACCACGACTGCCCAAGTTAGCGCTAGGAGTAGAAGGCAAGAGAAGAAAGTCAGGGTTCACATGCGAGCAGCTCGAAGCATGTGATAAGAGCATCTTACTACGAGAAACGTTAGCAAAGCCCTGTTAACCACTCTTCCTACCACCTCACCTACCCTCCTCGTTGTTCCTTAGCTTCGCTGTTGTTTGCTCTGGCGTGAGCATTTCGAGCACCTTGCGGCCAAGATCATCCGTCTCTTTAGATACCGGGGCGCTGCCTGAAATGGTTCCTGTGTACAACGATCCCAGCTGATCCACCACCAGCGCGCGGCGCGTGGGCTCAGCGGCGTCGGTGCTGGCACTGCGGTGCTGGTCGGTCGCGGAGGACTGGCCACCACCGCGGTAGGCGTAGTAGGCGCCCGAGGCGACGGCGCCGGCGAGGACAGCACCTGTGACTGCGCGGAATTGCATCGACGATGTTAAGGCGACCGAGGGGGCTCGCGGGCGGGTGAGGTGTCGCGGTCCTAGGCCATTACTGGAGAAGAAGACAACGGTGCGACTGCGAGCGAACTTGCGCAGGCACGGACGACGGGCGCAGCGAAGGGCTTGGAGGGACGCCCGACACATTTGAAGGACACGACGAGCGATGGGAACGGAGAGAGGAGAGAGCGGAGCTAATCGCAACGTCAGGGTGCGCAGGCCATTGCAAGCTGATGTCCCGAGATACTCCGAGCTTTGCGCGTGCCAATCACCGCCTGGTGTGGCTGCGTGGCTGCTCTAGACTGACTACTAGGATATAATTCCGCCACGACCGCAACCACTGCGTCACGACCAAGGCACACAACCACCAAATTTCGAAAACAAATGTCGTCGCGAGCACTCAGACGCGTCCAGCGCGAGCTCGAGGAAAGGCAGCAGCTCGAACAGCTGGCCCAAGAAGTGGCAGACGTTGAAGAAGAAGAAAAAGAAGAAGCAGGTAATGGTGATGATGAAGTAGAAGCGGAGCCGGTGCCGGCAGCGATATCAAAACCGAAACCCAGCTTATTTGCTATGCTGGGGGATGTTGAAGACGAAGAGGAGGATGAGGAAGTGGAAGACAAAGAGGTGGAAGAGGATGCGGGAGCCTCAGATCCCGCACCCAAAGCCTCTAAGAAGAGCAAGAAAAAGAGGAAAAAAGGCAAGGGCAGGGCCAAACCTTCAGAAGAAGAAAAGGCACCCGCAAACCCCCAGGCTGGCCTCGATGAGATCGACCAAGCGCTGCTGGCGCTCAACCTCACCTCTAGCAACAAGGAAGGCAGCGCCGCAACATCATCAGCTCCAGCAGTGACCGAGGAGATGAAGCAGCTGACCTCTGCCCTGAGCGTCGACACCCAGCATCTACATGCTGCCAATGAGATGCGCAAGCTCTTCGGTCGTGCTGCAGTGCAGGGTGCTAACGACGACGAGCCTGCAGCAAGACCACGGCGAGGCCAGCAAGTTGCTCTGGCGGGAGCAGTCGCGGGCCGCAATGCCCCAGGAAGGAACTTGGCTTCGCTTGGGCTGCGGCGCAATATCTTCATCCAAGGCAAGGAGGAGTGGCCACGCGCGACATCCGGCGGATTGGGCATGGAGATAGTGGGCAAGCGCAACGATGGCACAGTGGAGTATCGCTTCGTTCACACGACCGCCTACCAGTCCATCCAGCAACAGTTCGAGACTTGTGTTGCCGCCATGGATCCAGAGCGTATGGTCCAGCTGCTCCATTTCAACCCCTATCACATTTCCACCCTCCTCCAAGTCTCCGAGATTGCCAAACAACAGCGCGACAATGCGACGTCTGGCGAGCTCCTTGAGCGTGCACTCTTCACCTTTGGCCGCGCAGTCCACTCTACCTTCGCCACCAATCTCACTCTAGGTACGTAAATCCAAGTTCAAACTGCGTCGTAAACTCAAGACAGCGCAGCTCCTAGTCTTAGACAATAGGTACTGATATCTCTGTCGATAAGCTTTGCTGACTTTGTACCCCAACCTTTAGGCAAAGCACGGCTCGACTTTCGCCGCCCCGAGAACCGCGAATTCTGGCTTGCAGTCTCCCGCTACATAACCACACTCGGCGCTCGCGCGACATGGCGCACGGCGTTCGAATGGGGGAAGCTACTCATCAGTCTTTCTCCAGAGGATGACCCCTATTGCATGCGACTGCTCGTCGACCAACTCGCACTCCGAGGCCGTGAGCCTCAAGCGCTAGTCGACATGGTAGAATCAGATCATCTTCAGCGGGCGTGGAAGATACCACCGAACCTCGCGTACTCGGTAGCTCTCGCACATGACCGTCTCAAGCAGCCTGACAGGGCACGAAAGGCGCTGCGGCTCGCCATCAAAGAGTATCCTTGGATAGCGACGCGTATTTGCAAGGAGCTTGAGATCGCGCCGATACCAAAATCGGTGTGGGGAAAGGAGCCGAATGGAGATAATCAGGAGCTACTCTGCCAGCTGTACGTGCCTCACGTGAAGGACTTATGGGACACTACCGAGGCAACGTCACTACTGGTGGAGGTCTGCTACTCTATAGAAGAGCCCCTGGGCGCAGGTGACGATCCGTACTGGCTCGCAGATATAGACGAGCTTGATCTTGCCCGGCATATCCTCCTCTCCGACGACCGTGCTCTCATCGCCCTCTTAGACCCGCACGTGAAGGCCAAGTATACGTCGACATCCGATCCGCTGCCACCTGAAGACAGCATCGTTTCGTACAGCACAGCATCTGGTAACCAGGGCATGCAGAATACGGGTACGAATCAGACTCAGCTGCTCGTGGAGCTCGAGCAGTTGCGGCAGTACTTTTCGAACGTCAATCTGACCCAGCATATGAATCTGGAAAACGCAACAGAAGAGGAACTCTTACGTGTATTGGATGAGGCTGGTACCTCGTACCAGGAGTTCAGGCGGAACACGGAGCGCGTGCAGCAAATAAGGCCGAGACTACAGCAACTGGGCGTGGAGGTCGTGTTCCGGGGAGACGAGCGAGACGGGGACTCGGAAGCAGAATCCGACGGCTGAGGTGATCATTTTACACCGACACCAGGGTGCAGTCGTTTGTTGCCGATAGTACGAAGCAAAGCGTGTCCAGAGATGTCTCAGTACGTATTGTTTGTATGCTGGACCGCCCGCCGTCTGCCTTTGACGACGTATTTTGGGGGCCAGAGCTGCCTCAGTCAAGGGCAACGGATTCTTGCAGGGCCGGGCTGAGGACGTCATGAATGCCACTATGAAGACATTTCGGTGTATAATGCTGCAGTTTCTACTTGTAGAGCGCGTGCTAGAATCTAGACAAGCACTGTTGCACGGAATTCGCGGGCCACTGCGCACGCTCATTGGACAGCAGCGCCAGCAAGCAAAGACACCAGCGGCCAGTCGTTAGCGGCCGCGTGCGCCGTTTGCCCGCACCCCTGTTTGTGACTGACGTCGGTCTTGTCTGTGGCCCGGTTCCTGTGCACGCACTTCAGCTGCCCCCAAGACCCTCTCGTGCCTCCTGAATACCCCAAAGCACTCGAGTGCAACCTTTGCTCAGCAGCTTCCACGATATGAGCGGCATACGCGCGCACATCGCCGGCCGTCTGCGCAGCTCGTCGCTCTCCGCCGTTCCCCCACGCCCCGAGTCGAAGGACTATTCACCGGAGCTGGCACGCCACGCCACAAGCATCCTCTTCCAATCGCCTATCCCGTCCAAGGAAAATCGACCCGTCTACATCCTCAACGCTGCGGCGCTTCCGGACTCACGCGAGGAGAATTTCGACTCGCTGCTACCATATGTGCTCGCACGACTGCCCGAAGAGGATGAGCTGGTGCGGGGCTTCGAGTACGAGGTCGTCTTCTTCGCCGGCGACTCGGATGGCTCCACGACGACGAAGCGCAATAGGCCGGGCTGGGGTTGGTTCCTCCAGGCGTATCATGTGCTCTCGCGGGCCATGCGCAAGAGGCTCCAGAAGCTGTACATCGTGCATGAAAAGGCGTGGGTTAGGATCCTCGCCGAAGTCTTCTCCACCATCGTCAGCCCCAAGTTCCGCAGGAAAATCTACCACACGTCGACGCTGAGCGATCTGGCTCTGCACATCCCCATCGAGAACCTCCTCATCCCGCCCTCGACGTATCTTTACGACCGGCGCCTATCCGACGACATATACTCGCCGTGTGCCAGCGGCCGTCGCGCATTCGGCGCCCGCCAGCCATTTCCCCTGAGTAGCAGCGGCAAGACACGCTTCCCACGTGTGCTGCGAGAAACCACGAGCTTCGTCCTCATGCCTGACAACATCAAGGCGGAAGGCCTGTTTCGAGTGCCTCCTCATTCGAAGCTGCGCGACGTGCTCAAGGAGGCATACGACCGCGGCCAAAAATACATAGTGTGGAAGGACAACGGCGCCGTGCTGCCGCTCCCTCCTTATCCGTACGCCGAGCACCAAGATGAAATTATTGCCGAAATCGACCCTAAGGATGCTTACAGCATCTTCATGGCTGCTGCACTCGTCAAGGCATGGTATGCCAACCTGCGCCAGTCTATCTTCACTACGGCGTCCTATCGCGACCTGAAGCGCTTGTATGGCGACCCAGACGATGTCCCCGATGTACTTCGCCTTGCCGAACTGTTCTCTCCGTCCTCAGAGTGGTCGTTCCTCCCGGCAGTGTCGCGAGATATCCTCGTCAGACACCTACTTCCTCTAATGAGCGCGGTTTCGCTCCACGAAGGACAGAACAAGATGACCGCTGAGAACCTCGCCGTGTGCATTGCTCCTGCTCTGTTACGTGGCCCAGACCAACTTGAAGATGCCAAGATGTCATCGATCGTGAGGAGGATATTGACCGAAGCAATCGAGTTGTGGTCGCAAGGGCTCAGAGAGGCTTGTGGGCAGACTGAAGCGGTCTTCGAAGAAGAGCTGAGACTTCCCCAAGACGAGAGCGATTGGGAAGATCCGCTCGAAGGGGAGAGGGTGGAGGAGCGTAGATCTTGGGATGAGAACCAGTCAACCGGCATCATTCTGCAGGACAACGAGAGCGCTTCTACGGCGGCAGAGAGCGCCACGTACTGCAACCCTCCTCTACCTCCTCGCTTTCGAGCGGCATCAGGTCGCTCTTCAAGTGATTCCGTCACCAAGCGGAAACCGGCCCCTCCCCTTCAAGTACCCCCGCGATATTCCACCATAATAACAGACGATCCATTGGATTCTACAGAATCGCCCCTCACGTACGCCGCAACGACAGACGGCTTTGCGCCACGTCACGAAGAGCACAATCCCGCTTCGCAGTATCCGGACGACAAAAAGGCTGGTACGAACTTGATCGATTTTTCTACGCCTCTTCCAATCATTCTTCCTAAGAGGAAAGCCCTGACAGCAGCGCAGATTGACAACGCTGAGCACGGTGAAGTGCTAGTACAGGCGCGCAGGGCGTCGCAGGTGTTGGAGACGGAAGTGCAAGACGTGCCAAAGGCACCGCAGCCTTTGGAGCTGAGGGGACTAGGACTGGCCTTGCCAGGGCTTGCGGATCTGCAACCACAGAAACCATCAAATACCCCGCCAGTGAAGCGGAAGGCCATTCCATCAGGAACATTTGCGGCGGACCAGACCGCCTCTCCAACCCAAACATCTCCAGACACTGGAGGCGTTTCGCCGACCGTCATTGCCGCCGCGGCTATCATAAGCGAGTTTCGCCGCCCGAGTCTACCTGCGTCTGCGAATCGAGAGCCTAACATTACATCGCTCGCCCGACCAATGTATCCAACTCTGAGCCCGGTGACAGGTCGTCCGCCCTCTAAATCGACGTCTCTCCCCGTGCCTGGTCCTAAACCCCGTGCACCGTCACCGGCGCTATTGCAAAAGATGCCTTCCTTTGAGCAGTCGCAGAAAGATAAAAATCTCGCGCCACCTGTCATGTCTCACCGATTGAATGTGAAAAAGAAGTCCGTCGACGATCTACGGAGGTTGTACGAAGAAAGAGCGGGGACGGCCAGTGTGCTGGTGGAAGCGGGTAGGAAGAAGTGCTAGAATTCCTTGGACTATTTCTTACAGGATACCCTCAGTGTGGCAGTATACAAGATGTAATGTTTGGCAACGTGTGCGATGCGATTTTCTACAAATAATTAGCAGATGCGAGGTCCTTGAATCTGGGAAGATGCCAAGGGTTGCAACGGACCCCACGCGCGCCCCCGCCTCCACTAGTGGTGGACAGGGGCCTGCAGATCTCGGCTCCGATGACGGTGAGGAGCAACTCGAACAAAT
>Ga0247803_1000465_pt1 | contig 22212 bp, 11 predicted proteins | sample UWRJL014104B1_FD_180928 | JGI IMG/M metagenome (GOLD analysis project Ga0247803, IMG submission 180928) | Plant litter microbial communities from Arlington Agricultural Research Station in Wisconsin, United States - UWRJ-L014-104B-1 | ecosystem: Environmental > Terrestrial > Plant litter >...
GAATGGCCCAGTTTAAAGAATATTTTTTAGGAAACGGAACGCCAAAAAGTAAAAGAATAGCCGATACGCAAAAATGTCTTCGTGTTTCAGGAAAACATAATGATCTTGAAGATGTAGGTTTTGATACTTATCATCATACTATGTTTGAGATGTTGGGTAACTGGTCTTTTGGAGATTATTTCAAAAAAGAGGCCATCAACTGGGCATGGCAATTATTGACAGAAGTGTATAAAATTCCAAAAGAAAATCTTTATGTTTCTGTTTTTGAAGGAAGCAAAGAAGATAATGTTCCTTTTGATCAGGAAGCGTGGGATATCTGGAAAACTTTAATCGACGAAGACCGAATTATCCTTGGAAACAAGAAAGATAATTTCTGGGAAATGGGAGATCAGGGACCATGCGGACCTTGTTCTGAAATTCACGTTGATTTACGTCCGGAAGCTGAAAAAGCTTTGGTTTCAGGAAAAAGTCTTGTAAATAATGATCACCCGCAAGTTGTTGAAATCTGGAATAATGTATTCATGGAATTCAACCGTAAAGCTGATGGATCTCTTGAAAAACTTCCTGCACAACACGTTGATACCGGAATGGGCTTTGAGCGTTTGTGTATGGCTTTGCAAGGAAAAACATCCAATTACGATACAGATGTTTTTACACCACTTATCGAAAAAGTAGAACAAATTACAGGTTTAAAATATACATCTGATGGAGTAAAAAATATATCAGAAGAACAGAATAAAACTAATATTGCTATTCGCGTTGTTGTGGATCACGTTCGTGCCGTTGCTTTTGCAATTGCTGACGGACAATTACCATCTAACACTGGAGCTGGTTATGTAATTCGTAGAATTTTACGTCGTGCCATTCGTTACGGATTTACATTTTTAGGTACAAAAGAACCTTTTATTAATAAATTGGTAGAAGTGTTGGCAAACCAAATGGGAGAATTTTTCCCGGAAATCAAATCGCAGCAACAATTGGTTACGAATGTAATCCGTGAAGAAGAAGCTTCTTTCTTAAGAACTTTAGATCAGGGTTTACAGTTGTTAGACAATGTAATTGCACAAACTTCTGGTTCAGAAGTTTCTGGAGCTAAGGTTTTTGAATTGTACGATACATTTGGTTTTCCAAAAGATTTGACAGCTCTAATTCTAAAAGAAAAAGGTTTCTCCTATAATGAAGAAGAATTTGAAGTTGAATTACAAAAACAAAAAACACGTTCACGTGCTGCATCTGAAGTTTCTACAGAAGATTGGTCTGTTTTGATTCCTGGAAATGTGGAAACTTTCGTTGGCTATGATAAAATAGAAAACGAAGTAAAAATCACCAGAATTAGAAAAGTAGATTCTAAAAAAGATGGAATTTTATACCAAATCGTTTTAGATAATACGCCATTTTATCCTGAAGGCGGAGGACAAGTTGGTGATAAAGGAACTTTGGTTTCTGCAAACGAAACGATCGAAATCATTGACACTAAAAAAGAAAACAATTTGATTTTGCATTTTGCAAAACAATTGCCGGAAAATATTGAAGCTGGTTTTGTCGCAAAAGTAAATAACGATTTAAGAGGTTCAACTTCTAAAAATCACTCGGCTACGCATTTAATGCATTTGGCTTTAAGAAACCTTTTGGGAACTCACGTAGAGCAAAAAGGTTCATTAGTGAATCCGAACTATTTACGTTTTGACTTTTCGCATTTTTCTAAAGTTTCAGAGGATGAATTACGTCAGGTTGAGGCAAGTGTAAATCAGCAAATTGAAGCACAATTGCAATTAGTAGAACACAGAAATATTCCAATAAAAGAAGCATTGGATAAAGGTGCAATGGCTTTATTTGGAGAAAAATATGGCGATAATGTTCGAATGATTGAATTTGGAGAAAGTAAAGAACTTTGTGGTGGAATTCACGTAAAAAACACAGCAGAAATCTGGCATTTCAAAATCATTTCTGAAGGTGCAGTAGCAGCTGGAATTCGTCGTATTGAGGCAATTACAGGTGATGCAGTAAAAGACTTCTATCAAAATCAGGAGAATACTTTATCTGAAATAAAAGAAACATTAAAAAATCCACAGGATATTTTAAAATCAGTAGCTTCTTTACAGGATGATAATGCGAAACTGAAAAAGCAAGTAGAGCAATTACTAAAAGAAAAAGTAGGCGCTTTAAAATCTGAATTAGAAAAAGATTTCCAAGAAATAAACGGCGTAAATTTCCTTGCAAAACAAGTAGATTTAAGCATGGCATCAACTAAAGATTTGGCTTCTGCTTTAGGAACTTCAAAAGCTAATTCGTTCGTGTTTTTAGCTTCTGTAGAAGATGGTTTGCCAAATATTCACTGTTATATCGCTAAAGAATTGGTTGCTTCGAAAAGCTTAAATGCAAATACAGTGATCAAAGAATTAGGAAAATATATTGAAGGAAATGGAGGAGGGCAGCCTTTCTTCGCTTCTGGAAAAGGTAAAAATGCAAGTGGAATTGCAGAGGCTTTGGCTCACGCAATTGATTTTGTGAAATAAAGGTGTTAAGATGCTAAGGAACTAAGGTTCTAAGTTTTTATAATATTCAAAAGTAAAGCCGAAAGATTTTTAAGATCTTTCGGCTTTTGTATTTTTTGCCACAGCTTAAAGGATTAAAAATGATTTTTTCTCATTGTATGATTTCGACGAAGGAGAAATCCTCGCGAGAAGCTCGACAAAGATTGGATTTTGATTGCGGAGTTACTTGTGAGGATTTCTCCTTCGTCGAAATGACAAATATTACGTTTAATCAATTATTCTAATAAAAAAACTTAGCAACTTAGCGGCACAGTATCTTAGAATCTTCGTCTACTTACGCTCGCCTATCTGTTGACGCCACATAGCATAATACAACCCTTTCTCCACGATCAAATCCTCATGTTTACCTGATTCGATAATTTTACCTTGTTCAAGTACAAATATTTTATCAGCGTGCATTACAGTCGATAATCTGTGTGCGATTAAAACCGTGATTCTGTTTTGGTCAGATATATTTCTGATTGTAGCATTAATTTCTTCTTCGGTAATCGAATCCAGAGCAGAAGTAGCTTCATCAAAAATCAATAGATTCGGATTTCTTAAAATGGCTCTTGCGATAGACAAACGTTGTTTTTCTCCGCCCGAAACTTTAATTCCGCCTTCGCCAATTGTCGTATTCAAACCATCTTCAGCACGATTAAGAAGCTTTTCACAACTTGCTCTTTTTAAGGCATCGTATAAATCTTCATCGGTTGCATTGGGTCTTACAAACAATAAGTTTTCACGAATCGTTCCTGAGAATAATTGCGCATCCTGAGTTACGAATCCCAATTGTTTTCTTAGATCAAGCAAGTCAATTTCAGTAGAGTCAATTTCGTTATACAATACCTGACCTTCAGCTGGCGTATACAATCCCACTAATAATTTTACCAAAGTGGTTTTTCCGGATCCGGAAGGGCCAACAAAAGCTACAGTTTCACCTTGTTTAATTTCAAAATTAATATTTTCTACCGCTTTGAATTTTGCCGTTTTATGCTGAAAACTTACATTTTCGAAAAGTAGAGACTGAATCGCTCCAACATGTTTAGGCGTTTTTGGGCGAAATTCTTTTGGAGCACTTAATAAAGTTTTGAAGTTTTCCATCGAAACTTTCGTTTCATTCAAAGCAATAATAAAATTGCCTAATTCCTGCAAAGGTCCAAAAATGAAAAAAGTAAAAAATACCATCGTCAATAAATCACCAACAATTATTTTTTGTCCAAATAAGAAATAATACAAAGTAAAAACGACACAAGTTCTTAAAAAGTGAACCGTTGTGCCCTGAATAAAACTCAAACTTCTGATAAAACGAATTTTCTCGAGTTCAAGTTGCAGGATTTTAAAGGTGTTTAAATTCAAACGTTTTTCTTCCTGATACGTTAATCCAAGACTTTTTACCAATTCGATATTTCGTAAACTTTCAGTTGTAGAACCCGCTAAAGCATTGGTTTGATTAACAATTTTTCGGGAAACAATCTTTATTTTTTTACCTAAATACGAACTGATTAAAGCGATAATTGGTGCTGTAATCAAAAAGATGATCGAAATACGATAATCAATTCGGGCAACATAAACGATAACAAATATGAACCCAATAATAGTTTGAAAAATCAAAGAGATCGAAAGCGTAATCAATTTTTCAGAATCAGAACGTACTTTCGTTAATTTGCTTAAAGTTTCACCGCTTCGCTGATCTTCGAATTCGGCATAAGGCAAATCAAGCGATTTTTTGATTCCGTCAGTATACATTTGTGCTCCGGTTCTCTGAATTACAACATTGGTAAAATAATCCTGAAAGTTTTTGGTGATTCTGGAAATCATGGCAGCACCAAGCGATAGTCCCAGCCAAAAGGATAAAGATTTTATAAAACCAATTTCGTTTCCTTCATATTTATGAAGGCCGACTCCGCAGTCCTGCATTAATTTACCGGTAATAATAGAGTCTGACAAGCTGAAACAGATGTTTATAGAGGCCATAATCAAAGCAAAAAGCAACAGCATTTTGTGTTTGATTATATAAGAATATAATAATTTCATATATAGAGAATGTTAAAAAATAGAAGATGCAAAAGTAGTGAATAGTTTGAGTTTGTGAAGTTGATTTTTGTTATTAAAAATGTAAATTTTATGTCGTTTGGAATCTAATTTAATTTTGAATGTTTTAAAGTGATAGTTTAAAAACTAACAGTTTCAATTCTATATAAATTTGTGATTACTTTTACAAAATATTTAAACCTCAAATTTTAATTTTGAAAAAAATTTTATGTCTTTTTGGAGTAGTGGCTTTTACACTTACTTCTTGTTCTAGTGATTCCGAAAACGGATCAGATGTCATTTTACCTAAAACAGTTAGTTATAAATATTCTGACTCTCCGGGTGATGATGATTTTGCAACAATGAGCTATGCCGGAAATAAGATTGTAACTGCTGGTTATACAGCAAATGATAAAGAAGTATACACTTACACGGGAGATCTTATCACTAAAATTGAAGATTTTGCTGAAGAAGGAAATATTAGTTCCAGAAATGAAATTACATATGAAAATGGAAAATTAAAAATAGATATATTGACAGAAATAGCGCCTACTGTAACATATATTTCTAAAAGAGTATACACTTACAATACAAATGGGACAATATCTTTTGTGAACTATTCTGTTGATCCAACGACAAAAGTAGAAACAGAAAGCTCAGAAGGTGTTTTAACTTATACAAATGGAAACTTAACGAAGAAAACGGAAGTTTTCGATTCCTATTCGTATACTAAAACATATGAATATGATGCTAAAAATAATCCGTTTAAAAATATTTTAGGTTATAATTTGCTTATTGATCATGAAACTAGTGCAAGTGTAAATAATGTGACAAAACTAACAACTGTTTTCACAAGCGGAGAGGAAATTACAACTAATGTTTTTACTAGTGTTTACGAATACGATGCAAAAGAATATCCTACAAAGCAAACTCAAACAGATGATTCTGATAATGATGAAATAACAGAATACACTTATTAATCCTAATAAGCTAAAAATTACCAAAAACCAAATACTTCTGTATTTGGTTTTTTTATTGGTGAAAATTCGTGAAATTCGTGTTTAAATAAAAAGCCATGCAATTCAGAACCCAAATACCCATTTCTAAAACTAATAATCCAATCGATTATAATTCGAAGATCATTTCTATTGGTTCCTGTTTTGCAGAAAATATGGCAGAGAAGTTCGATTATTTTAAATTTCAAAACGAAACCAATCCGTTTGGGATCATTTTTAATTCTGTTTCGATCGAAAAAATAATCAGCAGAATCATTAAGAAAGAATTTTATACAGAAAAAGATATTTTCTTTTATAACGAGCGCTGGCATAGTTATGAAGTACATTCGGATCTAAGTAATTCAGACCGACAAGAATTACTGGAAACGTTGAATAAAGCGATTTCGGAAACCTATAAAAACTTAAAAGAAGCCACACACATTATCATAACTTACGGAACTTCCTGGATTTACAGAAACACAGAAAGTGATCAAATCGTGGCCAATTGTCATAAAGTACCTCAAAAACAATTCTCAAAAGAATTATTATCGGTTGAAGTAATTCAAAAAAGCATTCAAAATACGATAGATTTAATTCAGGTTTTAAATCCAGACATCAACTTCATTTTTACGGTTTCGCCTGTACGACATATAAAAGATGGTTTTGCAGAAAATCAATTGAGCAAATCGCATCTGTTTGCGGGACTTCATCAAGTTTTAAAAACTCATAACTCAGAATTCATAACTCATAACTATTTCCCTTCTTACGAAATCATGATGGATGAACTTCGTGATTATCGTTTTTATGCTGAGGATATGTTGCATCCTAATCAGGTAGCAATCGATTATATCTGGCATAAATTTAGTGAAAACTATATTTCAGAAGATAGTATTTCGACCATGCAGGAAGTTTCAGAAATACAAAAAAGCCTTCGACATCGCAGCTTCAATCCAGACTCAGAACAACATCAAAAATTCTTAGCTAAACTACAACAGAGGATAAGTAGTATTCAGGAAAAATGGGCGCACATTAAGTTTTAAAGTTAATTTTTCTTTGTGTCTTAGCGCTTTCGTGCCATATTCAAAAGTAAGAAAATAATTATTTGTGTGTAAAATTTTAGAATAATTGCGTGTAATTATGTAAATTGTTAAAGTTTAAAATTCTCATTTTTGTAAACTGTATAAATACAGCTTTATAATAACGCAACTTTAATCTAATCGTGTTTTATTGACGTATGAATAAGAAACCCATTCATTTTCTTAAAAAAACACTACGTATACTTCTATGGTGCGTGGTTACTATCATTGCACTTTTATTACTTTTAATTGTTTTAATTCAGGTTCCTTCTATCCAAAATTATGCGAAGGACAAAGCGATTACGTATCTTCATAATAAGATTAAAACCAAAGTTTCATTAGATCATATTTCGATTAAATTCCCGAAAGATGTAGTTCTTGAAGGTTTTTATTTTGAAGATCAAAAAAAAGATACTTTACTGGCAGGTAAACGTTTAGAAGTCGATGTTGATTTATTTAAATTAGTAAGCAGCGAATTAGAAATCAATTCAGTTTCGCTTGAAAATGTCACGGCCAATATTTCAAGAAATAAAGCCGGCGTTTTTAATTTCGATTACATCATAAAAGCATTTGAATCTAAAGAACCGAAAGTAGAAGATCCGGATGCTAAACCATTCAAAATATCAGTTGTAAAAGTGAATCTGGACAATGTCAAATTCAATTTTAAAGATGATTTTTCTAAGAATGATGTCAAGGTCAATCTAACCCATTTTGATACCAAATTCCAGGAATTCGATTTAGATAAAATGAATTTTGATATTCCGAACATTAAATTAGACGGATTAAAATTGGTTTTAGATCAGGATGCTGTAGAAAAAATTGCGGAAGTTTCTGTAGAAACCGTTGATACTATTTCGAAAAGAAAAGATTTCAATTTGAAATTAGGCAAAATCAGTTTGTCTAAAATTGATATTGCGTACGATAATAAAGATTCAAAATTAGATTCAGGGATAAAACTCGGTAATCTTGATTTATCGGTAAACAAAATAGATCTGAACAATCAGCTTTTAGATTTCGATACTTTCGAACTTAAAAATTTAAAAGGAAACCTAAGATTAGGAACAAAAGACAAACAAATTAAAACGCCCAGTTTAGATTCAACTGCTATTAAACAAGCAGGATGGAAGGTAAAACTGAACGATATCGATATACAGGATGTTGCTTTCAAATTTGATGATATGCAATCGAAACCAGTCTTAAAAGGAATTGATTACAGTCATTTGGATTTGAATAAACTGAATTTTAAAGCAGAAAAATTATATTACGGAAACGATACTATCTCAGGAAATATAAAAGCTTTAACTGCAAATGATAAAAGCGGATTACAGATTCAGGCATTAAAAACCAATTTCTTTTACGGACCTAAAAATGCGTATTTGAATGATTTGTATTTAAAAACGCCTCAAACATTATTGCAAAACAAAGTTAAAGTAACCTATTCTTCGATTGCAACGATTTCTAAAGATTTAGGAAATCTTTCTCTAGATGCGAATCTAAATCAGTCGAAAATTGGATTCAAAGATATTTTGCTTTTCGTTCCTGATTTACAAAAGACAAATCCGTTTAAAAGCAATCCAAACGCGATTTTGTATGTGAATACACGCTTAAGCGGAAAAATAAAAGACCTGAATATCCCGCAATTCGAAATGAGCGGAATAGGAACTACAAAAGTTTCACTTTCGGGGAAAATAAAAGGATTGCCGGATGCTCAAAAAGCGTATTACGATCTGGATATCAAGAAAGTATCAAGTACTGCAAAAGATATTTATTCGTTTGTGCCAACAGGAACAATTCCGAAGAATATTCAGTTGCCTTCACAATTGAATTTACAGGGAAAATTTAAAGGTTCTGTTCAAAATTTCAAAACCAATCTGGCTTTAAACAGTAGTTTCGGAAATGCGAAAGTCGATGGTTTATTTGATCAGCGCGTTAAGAAAAAAGAGAAATACGACGCAACGGTTTATTTATTGAATTTCGATGTGGGAAGATTAATCAAAAACGATTCAATTGGGAAAATTACGCTTAAAGCGAAAGTTAAAGGAAATGGTTTAGACCCAAAAACCGCTCGTGCACAATTTGACGGATTGGTTCAGAAAGCCGTTTTCAATAGATATACTTATAAAGATTTAGCATTAAAAGGAAATATTGCCAATGGATCATTTGCTGTAAAATCAGGAATGAAAGATCCTAATTTGCATTTTGATCTGGTAGCAAACGGAGATACAAAAGATAAATATCCGTCGATAAAATTAAAATTAAACCTTGATATTGCTGATTTAGAGAAACTGAATCTTCATGCAGGACCAATGAAATTGCGTGGTAATATCGATGCAGATATTGCCAACAGTAATCCTGATTTTTTGAACGGAAAAGTGTTTCTTTCGAACGTTCAGGTTTTGCAAGCCGCAGAACCAATTGTTCTGGATTCTATGCGCATAATTGCTTTTGCTGATAATACGCGAAATAATATTAAGATATCTTCTCAGTTCTTAAAAGCCGAAGTAGATGGAAAATACAAACTGACGACATTAGCATCTGCCATAAAAAAATCATTATCGAAATACATCGATTTAAAAAATCCGAAAGTAAACGGAGAATCAGATGAACAGCGATTGGCCTTTACTTTAAAAATAGATAATGATCCGATACTTTTTAAACTGGTTCCCAAATTGACAGGTTTAGAACCTATCAACATTACAGGAAAATACAATAATGTAACAGATTCATTAGAAGTAAAAGGAACTATCCCAAGAATTGTCTATGCGGATAATACTATTGCTGACGGAAAAATAAATATAGAAGCCAAAGAAAATGCTTTGGAATATATGGTTTCTGTAGCAACAATTGAAAGTGGTTCTTTAAAAATTCCGTTTACGAGTTTATCAGGAAAAGTAGAAAATAATCTTCTGACGTATGCGCTTGAAGTAAAAGATGTAAAAGACAAACAACAGTATTTTATCGCCGGAGAATTTAAAACAGAAGATTCTAAAAACATTTTTAAAATTGATGCAGAAAATTTTATACTGAATTATGATAAATGGAATATTGATTCTGAAAATGCCATTGAATTTGGAGGCAAAAGATTGTATATCAATAAATTTTATTTAGCAAATTCAGGTAATGAATTAAAAATACAATCTCAGGGAGAGCAGGATAATGCACCATTAAAAGTTGAATTTGTAAATTTCAAAATTGAGACGATTATGAACATCGTAAAAAAAGATGAAATTTTGATGCAAGGTTTGATTAACGGAAATGCAGTGGTCGAAAATGTAATGACCAAACCTACTTTTACATCAGATTTAAAAGTAGATCAGTTTGCTTTTAGAGGAGAACCTGTTGGTGATATTACGATAAAAGTAGATAATAAAACGAATAATTTACTGGCAGCAAATGTTACGGTTACCGGACAGGATAATGATGTGAACCTGAACGGGAATTATAAAATTGATAACGGAAATCTTGATTTTGACCTGAATTTAAAGAAACTGAATATCAAAAGTATTCAGGGTTTCAGTATGGGTAATATAAAGGAAGGCACAGGATATTTAGCAGGAAATTTCAAAATTACCGGAAATGCAAGTGCGCCAAAAGTAAATGGAGAACTGAATTTTAAAGAAACAGGTTTCAGAGTAACGAAACTGAATTCATTCTTTAAAACCCAAAACGAAAAAATCACGCTTCAGAATGATGTAATTACGTTTGATAAATTTACTTTTCATGATGAAAATGACAATGAATTAACGATCAACGGAACTATAAAATCAGCGGATTATACTAACTTCGATTTCGGATTAACAGTTGTTGCAGATGATTTTAGAGCAATACATTCTAAAGAAGTGGATAACGATTTGTTTTACGGAGATTTGATTTTAGATACGAAACTAAATATTAAAGGAACCCTTGCAAATCCGGTTATTGGCGGAAACATCAACATCAACAAAGACACTAAATTTACGGTTGTTTTGCCACAATCAGATCCTTCGATTGCAGATCGTGAGGGTATTGTAGAGTTTGTTGATGAAGATAATATGTATCTGAAACAAACTATCGCAATGGAAAATCAGTTAAATCAATCTCAGCTGATTGGTATGGATGTGAGCGTTGAAATTGCAATCGACAAGGAAGCCGAACTGACATTGGTGATCGACAAAGGAAACGGGGATTACCTGAACCTAAAAGGCGAGGCACAGCTAACTGGAGGAATTGATCCGTCAGGTAAAACAACCTTAACCGGTAAATACGAGTTTTCTGAAGGAGCATACGAAATGAATTTCAACATGATCCGACGCAAATTTGATATTCAAAAAGGAAGTTCGATTACCTGGAACGGAGAACCAACCATGGCTAGTCTGAATATTACCGCTATTTATAAAGTAGAAACAGCGCCTATAGATTTACTTGGTAATCAATTGCCTACAGACAATCCGACGGTTAGAAACACTTACAAGCAAAAAATTCCGTTTCAGACATTATTGAAAATGAATGGCGAACTTTTAAAACCGGAAATTACTTTTGATATCGTACTTCCGGACGGAAATTATGATGTTTCTACAGATGTGGTATCGCTTACGCAAACAAAACTAGAGCAATTACGACAAGAACCGGCAGAATTAAACAAACAGGTTTTTGCGTTATTATTATTGAATAGATTCATAGGAGAGAATCCGTTTGCAAGCGAAAGCGGCGGAACCAGTGCAGAATCCTTAGCGAGACAAAGTGTGAGTAAAATACTTTCGCAACAATTAAATGATCTGGCAGGAGAATTAATTACCGGAGTGCAGCTTGAATTTGACTTAGAATCAACAGATGATTATACCACAGGAACGAGAGAAAACAGAACCGACTTAAATGTTGGGGTTTCTAAAAAACTGTTAAACGACAGGTTAAAAGTAACCGTAGGAAGCAGTTTTGCAGTTGAAGGACAGGAACGCGCCAATGAAGAAAGCAATAACATTGCGGGCGATGTAGCTTTAGATTATCAGCTTACAAAGGACGGACGTTATATGGTTCGTGCTTATCGAAAAAATGAATATCAGGTTGCGGTAGAAGGGCAGGTGGTTGAGACCGGAGTTGCTTTTATCATTACCATGAGCTACAATAAATTCAGAGAGCTTTTTCATCGTAGTGCAGCAGAAAAGGAAATGATAAAAGAAGAGAAATTGCGCAACGAAAAAAGAAAACAGAAAGAAAAAGAAGAGAAGATAAAAGAAGAAAACGAAGAAAATAAAATTGAAGGAAATGAGCAAAAGACATAGCAATATGAACATTCGATATGTAAAGTATTTTATAGCGCTATCCTTATTTTTTGTTTTTGGATGCAGCAATACAAAATATTTGCCCGAAGGAGATTTATTGTACACAGGAGGTTCTGTGACAGTAAAAGATTCTATTATAAAAAAGAAAGACAGAAAAGCACTGGAGAATGAACTGGAGGATTTATTACGTCCAAAACCCAATAAACAATTTTTAGGATTACGCCCAAAATTATGGATTTATAATATTGCCGGACAACCCAAAAAACAAAAAGGAATTCGATATTGGCTGCGTACTAAAGTTGGCGAACCGCCTGTACTTTTCAGTAAAGTCGATTTAGATTATAATGCATCGGTTTTACGAAATTTTACCGAAAATCGCGGTTATTTTAAAACCCGTGTCAGTGCAGATTCGACTGTAAGTAACAAAAGAGTAACAGCAGAATATACCGTTACGCCCAAAAAACAATACATTATAAAAAGTGTAATTTTTCCGGATGATTCTCTGGCAATGTCAAGAATAATAGGAAGATCGAGCCGAAGAAGTTTATTGAAAGTTGGAAAGCCCTATGATCTGGATATTATAAAAGCAGAAAGAGAAAGAATAGATGCAAGGCTTAAAGAAAAAGGATACTATTACTTTAATCCCGATTATATTCTGGCTCAGGTAGACAGCAGTAAAGGCGATCATGAAGTAAAAATAAGACTGGTAATAAAAGCCGATGCACCGCCAAAAGCCTTGACCGCGTATAAGATTAATAAAATTGTAGTATATCCTAATTTTACAGTTTCAAAAGACAGTGTAAAGTACACTCAGAAAGATATTCTTCAATACAAGGATTTTACCATTATTGATACGGCAAATACGTTTAAGCCCAGAGTTTTTGACAGGGCCATTTATTTCAAAAAAGGAGATTTGTACAACAGAAAAGATCATAATCTTACTTTGAACCGTTTCGTAAATCTGGGGACTTTTAGCTTTGTGAAAAATGAATTTAAACCATCAGACAGTATAAAAAATGCGTTAGATTCTTATTATTACTTAACGCTTTTGCCTAAGAAATTTATTCGTGTAGAAGTTTTAGGAAAAACAAACTCGGCAAGTTATACAGGAACAGAAGTGAATGTAAACTGGAACAACCGAAACTTATTTCGTGGTGCAGAATTGCTTACAGTATCTGTTTTTGGAGGAGCTGATTTTCAGCTTTCAGGAACCAATAACGGAAAAAATATATACAAACTGGGAACAGAAACCAGTTTGACATGGCCTAGATTTATTGTTCCGTTTTTTCATGTCGAAGGCAATAGCGAATATGTGCCAAGAACCAAAGCAACGGTGCGATACGAATATCAAAACCGAACGCAATTGTACGCGTTGAATTCCTTTAAAACCTCTTTTGGTTACCAATGGAAAGAGAATGTTAGAAAAGAGCATCAATTGAATATCATTGATGTTACGTATGTAAGCCCAAATAATGTAACTGCAGAATATCGCCAGGATATTGAAGAAGATGCATCTTTAGGAAGAGTTATCGAGAAGCAATTGATTTTTGGTCCAACGTATTCGTATACATATACCAATACGATGCAAAAACGTAAAAAAAATACTTTCTATTTTAATGGAGAATTAGATTTGGCAGGAAACATTACAGGCTTGGCAACGGGTGCAAATGTCAGAAAGAACGATACGATAAAAATCTTCGATGTTCCGTTCAGTCAGTTTGTAAAATTGAAAGCTGATTTCAGGCATTATTTAAAATTAAGCAAGGAAAGTGAATGGGCCAGTAGGATCATTATTGGTGCCGGACTTCCGTACGGAAATTCGGGTGTATTACCAACATCAAAGCAATTTGTAGTAGGAGGAACCAATAGTATTCGTGCCTTTAGAGCCAGATCTCTTGGACCGGGAAGTTATGTAAATACGGTAACAGACAATTCATATTTACCGGATCAGTCAGGAGATTTAAAACTGGAATTTAGTACAGAATATAGAGCAAAACTTTTTAGTATCGTTCGCGGAGCCTTGTTTGTAGACGCAGGAAATGTTTGGTTGCTAAACGCTGATCCTAATAAGCCTGGCGGACAAATAACCAAAGATTTTATGAAAGATATTGCCGTTGGTGCCGGAGCCGGATTGCGTTTTGATTTATCTTTCCTGGTATTAAGAACCGATTTAGCTTTTCCATTGCGAAGACCTGATTTACCAGATGGTCAAAGGTGGGTTATCGACGATATTAATTTTGGAAGCGGGCCGTGGAGAAAAGACAATCTGATTTTAAATATCGCAATTGGATATCCATTCTAAATTTTTTTGGTGCGATCTTTTTTTTGCCACGAATTTCACGAATTTACACTAATACTTTGCGTATACTATTCAATTTCACGAATTTTAAAGTAACTTCATTAATAAATTTTAGACAAGGCATTAGTGAAAATTCGTGAAATTCGTGGCAGAAAAAACTTAGTAAGAAAAAAAACTTTTAGCCTCTTAGAAAAAAGAAGTAAATTGGTCTAATAAAATAATAGAATGCAAAATTTAATAAAGAGAATAATAGTTTTAGCTGCGCTCGTACTTATAATAGTATTGGGTTTCAAATATTGCGAATTCAAAAAAGACGACGATTCTAGCATTGATTATAATACCAATCTTATTCAGCAGCAAATCCTTAATGTTGGGAAATTGGTCGTTACCGAAGGACATTTTTCAGAAGTCATCACCTATAAAAATCAACAGAAATATTTGATGGATATGGTTTCGTTTGAGAAGAAAGCGCTTGTTGTCGTAAATGCAAATGTTACCGTAGCCTACGATTTGCATAAAATGAAATACGATATTGATGAAAAAAATAAAACGATCACCATTCTTAATATCCCAAAAGAAGAAATAACCATCAATCCTGATATTCAGTTTTATGATGTTGAACAAAGCAAACTGAATCCTTTTACCGGAGAAGATTACAATAAAATCAACAAGTCGGTAAAGGCGAATCTCGCCAAGAAAATCGAGAAATCGACCCTGAAAACAAACGCTCAAAATCGTTTAATAAGTGAATTATCTAAGATTTTAATCCTAACCAATTCAATGGGTTGGAAATTGCAATACGAAGGAAAAACAATCGAATCTGATAAAGATTTTAATGAAGATTTGAAGTTGTGATTTGCCGCATTTGCCACAAAGGCACTAAGACACAAAGTTTATTTAAGTAATGAGTAATCGTATTGTTTGTCATTTCGAGGAACGAGAAATCTCCACAAGTGACTCCGCAACGAGAATCTAATCTTTGTTGAGCTTCTCGCGGGGATTTCTCGTTCCTCGAAATGAAAAGATTGTAGAAAAACTTCTGACGTTAAAAAAAATCTGCTTTCATAAGTCTAAATCTCTAAAATCCGCGAGCAATAAATTAAACTGCTTTTTTATCGAAAATTAAATCCAATCCACCTGAAATTAAATGTGCCACTTCTGGCCGTCTTTCTTTCAATTGAGATAAATAAACTATTACTTCATGTAAAAGAGGTGTTAAAGCATCCGTTAAAAGTTCTGCAATCTCAACAGCTAAAAGCCAATCATTTGGGTGATTATTTTTTAATTGATTAAATATTAATTGAAGTTCTGTTTTATTGCTATCGTTATTTCGGATATTTCGAACTGTAGCATATAAAACCTCAAGATCATCACGTTCGTCAGAATGTTTGGCTTTAATAGTAGTTGTTTTTGGAACAGAATTAATCAAATCAAAACTATTCACATCGGCTGGACCGGAAAAAGCAGAAACCACTTTTTTGCCAATTGCCATATCATAATTTCCCCACTCAGGCTGAAACAAAATCGTTTCGCCATGCGTCACGGTACAATTTTTAAAACTTATCAGGATAATTTCTCCATGTAAGTTTCTTGATCCGGTTATGATTTCGCCTTGAACTATAATATTGCCTTCAAATTCCAGTTTTACAGTTTCATTTTCAACAATAGAATAAGCCTGCAAATCCTTCGGACTCATATCTTCAATTGCTAAATTAAATCCTTTCAGCTTCCCAATCGGACTTCCAAAACCTTCCGGATGTGTCAAAGTTCCGTGGCCAACTAGTTCCTTTTCACGGTATGATAAAGCTGTTTTTCCCGTGGTTTGAATGTAAACCGGCTTTCCTTCCTCTTCCAGAACATTGGTAAAAACGCCGGAAATTTGTAAACCCGTGCTCAATTCAATTGTTCCTAACGCATTCGAATGAATCAGTTTCTGAATCCCCGAAAGACCTCCCGTACGTAAAGCCATTTTATTCGCAAACTCTTCTAAGATCAAACTTAAATAAGAGAAATTTGGCGTTACATAAAGTTGAGGTTGTAACTGCGTAATATCAAAATTTTGATTCGCAGCCGAGATATCATAAGGAATTTTCTTTACGTTATCCGTCATGCACCAGGCACTTTCACCAATAGACGAAAGTAATCCGGCCCCATATATTTTTGGGTTTTCAACAGTTCCAATCAAACCATATTCAACCGTCCACCAATGCAGGTTTCGAATTTGAGCCATTTCAGACAATTCCCCCATATTATTTTGCAAATCAGAAACCGCTTTTTCAGCTTCATCTATTTTTTCTTGCGGCGTATCTTCAGCTTCCTTCAAAATCGAAAGCAATCTGATCGCTTCATACATTTGATAATCTTTATGAGAAGAAATCGCTTTACAGCCAATTTCGCCAAAACGTCTCAAATATTCAGCATATTCAGGATTGGCAATAATAGGAGCGTGGCCGGCACCTTCGTGAATAATATCCGGTGCTGGCGTATATTCAATATGTTCAAGCTGACGAATGTCTGAAGCAATAACCAAAACATTATAAGCCTGAAACTCCATAAATGCATTAGGCGGAATAAACCCATCAACGGCAACAGCAGCCCAGCCAATTTCAGTCAGGATTCTGTTCATTCCGTACATACTTGGGATAGCGTCAATTTCGATGCCCGTTTTTCGCAATCCGTCTAGATACGAACTATGCGCAACTTTCGATAAATAATCTACATTTTTACGCATTACGTAGCGCCAAACCGCTTGATTTATAGGAGTGTAATCGCTATAATCCTGAGGTTTAATAAATTGCTTTAAATGTTTAGGCAGTCGCTCTAATAACGGGTTTGTTTCAATACTTGCATTCATTTCGAAAACGTTGTAGTTTAGAATGTAAAATTACGAATTATGACCGCTATTTTTTGCTATTCCTTACAATTTTTTTATTCGAAATGATTTATTATTGCATTTTTCGTGAAGTTTATTTAAAGAGCTTGTGTAGGTTTTAGGAGCTATTTCCTGCTATCCGCTATATCTTTTCCTGGCTAAAGAAGCCAGAAAAAGGATGCCGCTTCTATCAGGGCTAGGACTTAAGTTTTCAAAAGATATTATTTTTTTACGCTAGAGTCCTTTTGATTTTACAGATTTTGAAGCATTAATAAAAAAGTAAAAATTTAGCAGTCATTATTGTCGAAACTCACTTTTTCCATTGTTTTTTTGTAGTTTTCAATCTCTTTTTTTGTCATTGAAGCTTCTTTTAGATCTACTTTTAACTGCTTTTTAGTATCGGGGCTGATCCATAAACCGGAGAAAGTATTCCCTGTTTTCTTTACAAGCAAAACGCCGCTGAAACCATGTTCCACCATTACAAATTCGTTTTCAGCCTTTTTGTTCTGCGTAGGATAAATTTGAATCCATTTGTTTGATTTATCATATCGATACATTGAGGCAAACATTAAATCGGCCGTACAAGGATTTTCTTCTGTTTGAATATAGAGCGTTATGGAAATTTTTCCATCAATAGTTCCTTTGTATAAATTAGAAACCGGAGCTTGAGACTGTGCGTTTAAATGATTAAAAAAAGAGAAACAAATCAGAAAGAACAGGATAACTTTTTTCATTTTAATTAAATTGTTTTTGATAGTATTTGGATCAATCAAAATTATTTAATTTAAAATAGTATCCAATTTTATTCGTAATATTTTTAAGATTTACCCGATGAATTTCTCAGTTCGTTTTCAGCATTTCTGAAATAGTCAATTTTGTGGCTGAACATATAGGCCATATTTGCGGCACGCATTTTAGCTTCTTCGGTTATTGGTCCGGCAAATTGTGCATCGATTGTGGTATTAAAAATTGCAATCCAGCGGTCAAAATGCGTTTTATCTACAGGTAATTGTTTGTGTGGCGGAAAAGGCGTTCCCGAATAAGCTCTTACATCAAATAAAATAGTCTGCCAGAATCCGTACATTTTTTGCAGATGAGGTTCCCAGCGATCTAGCAGTTTATCATTAAAGATAGGACCAATCAGTTCGTCTTTTCTAACATTTGCATAAAAGCTGTTCACCATTTGTTTAATGTCTTCTAAGTTCGAAATATCTTTAAGCGTCTCCATATTTTTAGTAATTATATAAACCGCAAAAATAAGCTATAACCCTAAGTTTATTCTATAAGATTTGTCATTTGTGAAAATTTTATAACAGGATAGAATATTTAGAAGATGATCTAAAAGCTTGATTTTAAAATATTTATTTATGTAGTAAAAAGTAAAATTAATGTTTTGTGGCTTTTTTAGGTTTTAAATAGTTGATATTTAAGTATTTGATAAAATAAAAGATAAGTTTTTGTTAAGGCAATTTTTACAAATGATGTGTATTTGTAAAGTCTCAATTATATCGATTTCGTGAAAGATTGATGTAATTTAGATGCGTTTTAATAAAAATAATCATAATAAAATGACAGAAAATTAACTATCTAAAAACCACAAAACTTTAAAAAAAAATGCACAAAACTACTCACAAACCTACAAATCGGGTAAAAGCAATTCTGACTCAGGTCATTATTATAATGCTTTTCGTTATTATCAAAACAAATGCTCAAACAGTGACACCTTTTATCACATCAGGTGATCAGACAAGATTATTACAGCAGCAACCTGCAGTAAGTTTCGGGACAAATTCAGGAACTAATCCTTCTACAATTACAATAAATGCCGGAACAACCTACCAAACCATGGACGGATTTGGCTATACCCTTACCGAAGGAAGCTGCGAAGTAATAAGCGCAATGGCAGCGACTCAGCAAAACCAATTATTAAACGATTTATACAATCCTGTTACAGGCTTAAACGCCAGTGTAGTTCGTATTAGTATAGCGGCTTCTGATTTAAGCAGTTCTTCTTATAGTTATAACGAAACTTCAGGAGATGTGAATATGAATAATTTCAGTCTCAACGGGCCAGATTTAAACTATTTAATACCCATTATAAAAAAGATTAAGCTTATCAATCCAAACATAAAAATATTAGCTACTCCGTGGTCAGCGCCACGCTGGATGAAAACTAATAATTCCTGGATTGGCGGAAGTTTGCAAACACAATATTACGCCGCCTACGCAAGATATTTTGTAAAGTATTTTGCAGCAATGCAAGCGCAGGGAATTTCTATTTGGGGAATCACACCTCAAAACGAACCTGAGAATCCGCATAATGAACCAAGTATGTTAATGAATTCTACAGAACAAAAGAATTTTATTAATCAGCAACTTGGGCCTCAAATGGCAGCTGCTGGTTACGGAAACATCAAAATCATCGCTTTTGATCACAATTGCGACAATACAGCTTATCCTATCGATGTTTTAAATAACAGCAGTTATGTTGATGGTGCAGCGTTTCATTTGTATTTAGGAAACATTTCGGCCATGTCAACTGTGCGAAATGCCACAAACAAAAACGTTTATTTTACAGAACAATATACAGGTTCAGGCGGAAGCTTTAGCGGAGATTTTGGCTGGCATATGCAAAACGTCGTGATTGGAAGTACCAATAACTGGTCAAAAACAGTTCTGGAATGGAATGCCGCCAATAATCCAAGTTTAGGGCCGCGTACTCCCGGAGGATGCAATACTTGTTTAGGAGCTGTTACAGTAAATAATAGTACAAGTTATACTAAAAATGTGGCTTATTATATTATTGGTCAAATCTCGAAATTTGTAAAACCGGGCGCTGTAAGGATTTCATCTTCAAGTAGTAGCGGTACAATTCAAACAGTTGGATTTAGAAATCCTGACGGATCGATTGCACTTGTGGTTTACAATTCAGGATCAGCCAATACCATAAAAGTGGTTTCAGGATCATCAGCTTTTAATTATACAGTTCCGGCATCATCAGCTGTTACTTTTAATTGGTCTGCAGGATCGCCGCCATCATCTTCTTTTCCGGGATATTACAACATTATTTCAAGAAACAGCAATAAAGGATTAGACGTTGCAGATAATTCGACTACAAGCGGAGGCCGTATTCAGCAATATGATATTACCGGTGGAGGAGGAAGTAACCAACGTTGGAAGTTTGTTCCTGACGGAAGCGGCAATTATTATATCATTGTAAAATCGACAGGATTGTATTTGGCGCCGGAAAGTAATAGTACTGCCGATGGAATAAAAGTACAGCAAAGAGCATTTTCGTCTTCAAATGAATTTAAATGGACAGTAAACAATCTTGGCGGAGGTTACTATAGTATTATTAATGCAAATAGCGGAAAATCATTGGATGTCGAAAGTGTTTCTACTGCGAATGGAGCCAATATTCAGGTTTGGGCATACACAGGAGGATTGAATCAGCAATGGCAATTGGTACAGGTTGAAGCTTCTGCAGCGAGGAAAGCTGCCGTAGAAGAAGAGGCCAATACCGTATCTGATTTTTCTCTTTATATCAATGTAACAAACAACTATTTAAAAATTAATACCCCAAATTCGGGTTCGGGACAAGTTGAAGTTTACAATGCTTCAGGCCAAAATGTTTTAAAAAGAAGCGTTGATTTTACAACTGGTACTGAAGCCGAAATAGAAATTTCGCAATTACCAAAAGGGATTTATGTAGTTAAAGTTAATGATAGTAAAAGCACGTATTCTAAAAAAGTGATAAAGAAATAATTACCAATTTTGAATTTTAATTAGTGATTTTATTTTGGTTTGAAAAAGGCTGTCTGATTTTTAAATTCAGACAGCCTTTTGTTTTATCCAATCAGTTGTGTAAACAAATCCTGATTGTCATTTAAGTATTGAAATTCGAAACCATTTTTGGTCATATTCATTTTAATTGCCTTAATATCTTTTTTGTTTTTTAATTCTAAACCAACAACAACAGAACCCATTTCGCGACTTGTTTTTTTTGCAAACTGAAAATAAGTGATGTCATCATCAGGTCCCAATATATTATTCACAAATTCTTTTAAAGCGCCCGGACGCTGCGGAAACTGAATCATAAAATAATGCATTAAACCTTCATATAATAAAGAACGCTCTTTTATCTCGGCAGTTCTTTCGATGTCATTATTGCTTCCGCTTACCACACAAACAACTGTTTTTCCTTTTATTTGTTCCTTGTAAAAATCCAAAGCAGCAATTGTTAATGCGCCTGCCGGTTCAACAACCATTGCTTCTTCGTTATACAAACGTAAAATTGTCGTACATACTTTTCCTTCAGGAACCAAAATAATATCTTCCAGATTATAACGGCAGATTTCAAATGTTTTATCACCAACTTGTTTTACAGCGGCACCATCAACAAATTTATCAATCGTTTTTAAAGCTGTATTTTTATTTTCTTCAATAGAAGTTTTCATCGAAGGAGCTCCTTTTGGTTCAACTCCAATGATTTTGGTATTTGGACTTAAATGTCTAAAAACTTCGGATAAACCAGAAGCCAGCCCGCCGCCACCAATGGGAACAAAAACATAATCGATGGGTTCTTTATAACTTTCCAGAATTTCTAATCCTACAGTTCCCTGGCCGGCAATTACTTTTTCATCATCAAAAGGATGAATAAATATTTTATGGTTTTTGATAGCGTCTGCCATTGCAGAAGCATAGGCATCATCAAAAGTGTCTCCGGTTAGTACAATTTCTACAAAAGATTTCCCAAACAATTGTACTTGTTTTACCTTTTGTTTTGGGGTTGTTTTTGGCATATAAATTTTGCCTTGTATTTGCAAAAGATGGCAGGAATAAGCGACACCCTGCGCATGATTTCCGGCACTCGCACAAACAATTCCGGTTGCTTTTTCTTTTTCATTCAACGACGAAATTTTGTTATAAGCGCCTCTAATTTTGTACGACCGCACTATTTGTAAATCTTCCCGTTTCAATAAAATAGTCGATTGAAACTCGTCTGACAGATTCAAATTTTGAGTGAGTGGAGTAGCGGCAACTACATTTTCGAGTTGCTTTTTTGCAGCAAGTACTTCGTTAAATAAATTCATTTTGTTTGTTTTTTAATTTTTGCCACAGATTAAATGATTTAAAAAGATTTT
>Ga0247803_1000466_pt1 | contig 22198 bp, 23 predicted proteins | sample UWRJL014104B1_FD_180928 | JGI IMG/M metagenome (GOLD analysis project Ga0247803, IMG submission 180928) | Plant litter microbial communities from Arlington Agricultural Research Station in Wisconsin, United States - UWRJ-L014-104B-1 | ecosystem: Environmental > Terrestrial > Plant litter >...
ATATCTACAGTGAGTTAGAAAAAATAAATTCAGATCTATTAAATTAATTGAAATTTAAAATGAAAAAAATTCTTATAACCGGCGGTGCTGGTTTTATTGGTTCACACGTAGTAAGACGTTTTGTAAACAAATATCCTGATTACCAAATCTTCAATTTAGATGCATTAACTTATGCGGGTAATCTGGAAAATATTAAAGATATTGAAAACCAGCCTAACTATATTTTTGTAAAAGGAGATATAGTAGACGAGAGTTTTATAAATGAACTTTTTTCAATTCATAATTTTGATGGTGTTTTGCATTTAGCAGCAGAATCTCATGTCGACCGTTCTATCGAAGATCCTTTAGCATTTGTAAAAACAAATGTTATTGGAACGATGAATTTATTGAATGCTGCAAAAAATCAATGGAAAAATAATTTTGAAGATAAACGTTTCTATCATATAAGTACTGATGAAGTCTATGGCTCTCTTGGAGCAGAAGGTCTTTTTACGGAAACTACTTCGTATGATCCTAATTCTCCATATTCAGCTTCTAAAGCAAGTTCAGATCATTTTGTAAGGGCTTACGGAGAAACTTATGGATTACCTTATGTTCTGACCAATTGTTCAAATAATTATGGATCCTATCATTTTCCTGAAAAATTAATTCCACTTTTTATAAATAACATTATAAATAATAAGCCATTACCTGTTTACGGAGATGGGAATTATACTCGTGACTGGCTTTTTGTTGAAGATCATGCAATTGCGATAGATTTGGTTTTTCATGAAGGTAAAAATCATGAAACCTATAATATTGGAGGTTTTAATGAATGGAAAAATATTGATTTGGTTAAATTATTGTGCCAGATTATGGATGAGAAATTAGGAAGATCTGAAGGAACCTCAAAAGATTTGATCACTTATGTTAAAGATAGACCCGGTCATGATTTACGTTATGCAATAGACGCTTCTAAAATTAATAAAGAATTAGGATGGAAACCTTCAGTTACTTTTGAGGAAGGATTAGAAAAAACGATAAACTGGTATCTTAATAATGAAGAATGGCTGCAAAATGTAACCTCAGGTTCTTATAAAGAGTATTATCAAAAGCAATATTCATAAAAGCCAGTAATTTATTTAAACCAAATAGGTTAAATTATAATTTCATATGAAAAAAATAACATACGTTCTTACGCTCCTTTTTATTTTAGTATTGTCATTTAATGCAAATGCACAGGACATACTCAAATCTAAAGATTTAAGTACTGTTAAAGTCGATTATTTGTCTGATGATGATTTGGCTAAAATTAGTGCTCAATTAAAAAGCAATAACGCAACAATTGATAGTGTAGAGTCAATGGCTTTGTCAAAAGGGATGAGTCAAAATGAGTTTAATAAGCTTAAAATTAAGCTTAATGAATATGAAAAGAAAAATGGCAAAGCAGTTACAAATGATAATAGTAAGCCAAAAATAGTAGATAAGGATTCGGATTTTGGAAGAAAACAAGAGACAATTAAAAATAATAAAGTAAGGGATTCAACGAATGCTTTAATTTTCGGTTCCGAATTGTTTGATAATCCTACCTTAAATTTTGAACCGGATCTAAAATTAGCCACTCCTATGAATTATGTTCTGGGACCTGGAGACGAATTGCAGGTAAGTGTATATGGTGTTCAGGAATACAATGCAAGTATCCCTGTTAGTGTAGAAGGAAAGATAACGATAGATTACGTTGGGCAAATTTCGGTATCAGGAATGTCAATTGAAGCGGCTACTCAAAAAATCAAAGCATCTATTGCAAGGGTTTATAGTACAGTTAGCTCCGGGCAATCTCAGGTTAGCGTAAGTTTAAGCCGAATTCGCACGATTAAAATTACAATTGTTGGAGGAAAACAGCCAGGTAATTACTCTATTTCTTCTTTGGCAACAGTGTATAATGCTTTGCATTTGGCTGGAGGACCGGGTAAAAATGGTAGTTATAGAAATATAGAATTAATTAGAAATAATAAAGTTTACAAAAATGTTGACATTTATAAGTTTCTGGTTAAAGGAGATCAATCAGATAATGTGAGTTTGAAAGATAACGATGTTATTCGAATTCCGGCATATAGCCAAAGAGTTACCGTTGAAGGGGAAGTAAAACGTCCTGGAATTTTCGAAATGAAAAAAGGAGAAAAGTTTTCTGACTTATTAAATTTCGCCTCTGGTTTTAATGAATTTGCCTATACTGCATCAGTAAATGTAATGCAGAAAACAGGAAAAGAATTTAAAGTACATGATATAAACGAAAGTGAATATAATTCTTATTTACCACAATCTGGAGATGTTTTTAGAGTGACTAAAATTTTAAACCGATTTGAAAATCGTATTAAAATTGAAGGTGCGGTTTTTAGACCGGATTATTATTCTTACAGCGAAGGAATGAGAATTTCTGATCTTATTACAAGAGCAGAAGGTCTTAAAGAAGATGCTTATACAAAGAGAGCAAGAATAATTCGTTTAAAAACGGATTTGACAACAGAGATTGTAAATGTCGATTTAAGTGCTGCTTTATCAGGAGACTTAATTGCAGATTTAGAATTAAAAAGAGAAGATATTGTAACAGTGTATTCTATTTTGGATTTCAGAGAAGAATATAAAGTAACAATTGATGGGGAAGTAAAAAACCCTGGAGTATACGAATATTTTGAAAATTTAACTTTAAATGATTTAGTAGTTCAGGTGGGCGGTTTAACTGGTTCGGCATCTAAAAGAGTTGAAATAGCAAGAATGGTGAAGTCTGATGTAATTGATGATGCTGATCCTAAACGTATCGAATTGGTAGAACTTGAAATTACGGCGAACAATAATGAACAAATTAAAAATTTTGTTTTAAAACCTTTTGACGTTATTAATATTCGTAGAATGGCAGTTTACGAAAAACCAGAAATGGTATCAGTAAGCGGAGCAGTGAGTTATCCCGGTAAATATGTCTTGGCTAATAAAAAAGAGACCGTATATAATGTTGTAATGAGAGCTGGCGGACTAACTTCTATTGCGAATTTAGATGGTATGAAAATTAAAAGACCAATAAAACAAGAGCAAATTGATCAATTAGAACGTATTGACCTGAATCTATCTAAAAGTGATACACTTAAAGAGAAATTAAGCAAAAAGTTAAAAGAGGATTTAAAATATGTTACTATTCCAGTAAATTGGGAGAAAATTGTAAAGGATAAAAATCATTATTCAAATGTGACTTTATTTCCTGGGGATGAAATTGAAGTCGCTGTGTACAACGAAGGTGTCAAAGTTACCGGAAATGTATTGTTGACTTCTGAAATTCCGTATAGAAGTGGTAAAGGATTTAAATATTATATTAACTCAGTTGGAGGAGTAGATAGTAAAGGTTGGAAGAGAAAAGCGTATATAATTTACCCTAATGGAAAAGCCGATGTAACCACTTCATTTTTGTTTTTTAGATCTTACCCTAAGGTGGAGCCTGATTCACAAATTGTAGTGCCAGAAAAACCGGAACGTAAGAAAATGAGCGCTGGAGAATGGGCTGGTATTGGAACTGCTTTTGCTAGTTTGGCATTGTTAATAGTTACGGCATTTAAATAAATATTTGATAATGGATAATTTACCTCAGCAAAACGATGAAATTTCGTTAAAAGAGTTAGTGTTGAAAGGAAAAGAATGGATTAAATATTTGCTTTCAAAATGGAAGATCATCACTTTGGCTGGAATAATTGGTGCTGCTTTAGGATTAAGTTATTCTTTTATAAAAAAACCTATTTATAAGGCTACTTTATCGTTTGCTTTAGAAGATGAAAAATCAGGAGGAAGTTTAGGTGGTGCACTTGGTCTTGCAAGTTCATTCGGATTAGATCTAGGAGGAAGTGGTGGTGGAATATTTACGGGATCTAATTTAACCGAATTGTTTAAATCAAGATCAATGGTTGAAAAAACATTGTTATCACCTGTATATCTAAATGATAAGCAGATTTCATTAGCTGAAATGTATATACAGAATAATAAATGGAGAGATACTTGGAAGGAAACATCCCAATTGTCAAAAATTGAATTTTTACCCAACTCTGATCGTAAAAAGTTTACAAGAGTACAAGATAGTATTATGGGCAAAATGTATGAAAGTTTATCAGCATCAGGTTTGGCAGTAGGACAAAAAGATAAAAAAATTGCTATAATAAATATAGATGTATCTTCTACAGATGAATTATTCGCAAAGTATTTTTGTGAAGCTTTGGCCAAACAAGTGGGAGAGTTTTATATTGAAACGAAAAGTAAAAAAGCGAGATTAAATATGGCTATTCTAGAACGCCAAGTAGATTCTATTAGAGGGGAACTTAATGGTGCAATTACTGGAGTAGCAGTTGCCAATGACAATACTTTTAATTTAAATCCAGCTCTTAATGTACGACGTACTCCTTCAGCAAGAAGACAAGTTGATGTTCAGGCTAATACTGCTATTTTAACAGAATTAGTTAAGCAGACAGAATTAGCAAAAGTGACTTTACGTAAGGAGACGCCTTTAATTCAAGTGATTGATAGACCAATTTTACCGTTATCTAAAGAACGTTTTGGTAAGGCTAAGGGGTTATTATTGGGTGGAATATTGGCTGGTTTTTTGGTAGTATTCGTTTTGATTTTGAGAAGAATAATGAAACAAATCTTAAAATAATTCTTCGTCATCGTATAAAATGGAAAATTTTACGTTAAAAGTTATAGAAGTCAGAAGAGAAACTGAAGACACGGTTACTTTATGTTTTAAACTTCTTGGGCTAAAAAAAAATCAAATATTTTGCAGGTCAATATTTAACGCTTTAGTTTAGAATTAATGGGCAAAGATATATTCGGCCTTATTCGTTTTCTTCTACCCCCATTACTAGACTCCACACTTGATGTAACTGTTAAACGTGTAGCTGGAGATATTGTTTCTAATTATATTAAAGACATTATTAAGATTGATGATGTAATTGAAGTTAAGGAACCATTTGGGGGGTATTTATGAATCGGATGGGTCTATTACTAGAGTTGCGGCTGCAAATGATAATACATTTAATTTGAATCCTGCTTTAAATGTTCGTTGCGCTCCAGCAGCCAGAGGACAAGTTGATGTTCAGACTAATACTGCTATATTAACCGAATTAGTTAAACAATCTGAGTTAGCAAAAGTTACTTTACGAAAAGAAACTCCTCTAATACAAGTAATTGATAAGCCGATTTTACCTTTGGCAAAACAACGTTTTGGAAAGATAAAAGGATTAATTCTAGGTTTTTTTTATGTTTTTCTTTTACACTATTAATTTTAATAGTTAGAAAGTTTCTAAAACATCTTAGTAGTGGTAATTATTCATGTGAATTTTAGAAATATTTTTTTGATAACAATTTTATTAAAACTAATAATAGTGATCGAGGTACAAGTTTTCAACTATAAATAATGTAGTTATTGGAGGCTACTCAAATAAAGGAAGTAATTTTATATCATCTGTAGAGATAAAAAAAAATTATATTGTATGAAAAAAAAAATTGCCATTGTTGGAGCTAGTTATTTGCAAGTTCCTCTAATATTAAAAGCAAAAGAAATGGGTTTAGAAACTCATTGCTTTGCATGGGAGGATGGGGCTGTTGGAAAGGAAGTCGCAGATTTTTTTTATCCTATATCTATATTAAATAAAGAAGAAATTTATAAAAAGTCTCTTTCTTTAGGAATTGACGGAATTACTACAATTGCTACAGATATGGCAGTTCCAACTATATGTTATGTTGCTGAAAAAATGAATTTAGTTTCTAATTCATATGATTCAGCATTAATATCGACAGATAAATCTTTAATGAGATCGCGTTTTTTGAGGTTTAATATTTCATCTCCTCTTTATTTAGAAGTAAATCAAGTATATAGTAATTTTTTACAAGATCTTTTTTTTCAAAAAACAAATTTTCCTTATATAGTCAAACCTGTTGACCGATCTGGCAGTAGAGGCGTTAATAAAGTAAATAATATTGATGAATTGGTCAATGCCGCAATGTTAGCTTGCGAAGAATCATTTTTAAAAAAATTCATAATTGAAGAATACATTGAAGGTTTTGAAATAAGTGTTGAGACAATTAGTTGGCAGGGGACTCATTATTTAATAGCAGTTACAGATAAAATTACAACAGGGCCTCCTTTTTTTGTTGAACTGGAACATCATCAACCTTCGCGTTTAGATGAAGCTCAATTAGAATTAGTAAAAACGGAAACTTTTAGAGCATTGGATTCCCTTAATATCAAGTATGGAGCTGGTCATTCCGAATTTAAAATAACAAAAGAAGGTAAAATTTTTATAATTGAAGTTGGAGCTCGCATGGGAGGGGATTTTATTGGTTCTCATTTAGTTAATTTATCAACTGGTTACGATTTTTTAAGAGGTGTTTTAGATGTGGCACTAAATAGTTTTATTATTCCAAAAGTTAATAAACAGTTCAATTGTGGAATTTATTTTTTGTGCAAGGAAACTGAACAAATTAAATCTTTTTTTGATAAAAAATTAGAATTTATAGTAGAAGAGAAAATTACAAATGAAGAATTAAAAAATATTACTAATAGTAACGATAGATCGGGTTATATAATTTACAAGTCTGATCAAAAAATTAATCTGAGATGAAAACTCTTGCTATAGTCGGTTCTGGCAATTTAGGACAACAAATAGCATATTATGCTATTTCAGACAATCATTACAGTAAAGTAGTTTTTTTTGACGATTTTACAGATAAGGTTGAAATTAACGGATTTCCAGTTTTAGGTAAAAGTGATGCCATTGAAGAAGAATTCTTTAAAAAATCTTTTGATGAATTACTAGTAGGTATTGGTTATAAGCATTTGAAAATACGGAAATTAATTTTTGATCGTTTTGAAAAAAAAATTCCTTTTGGTATTATAGTGCATTCATCATCTTGGGTCGATAAAACAGCTACGGTAAAACATGGTGTTGTAATTTACCCTCGATGCAGTATTGATGCGAATGTAATTATCGAAAGCAACACAATACTTAATATAGGATGTGTTGTTGCTCACGACTCAATTGTTGGAAGACATTGTTTTCTTTCACCACGTGTAGCAATGGCAGGTTTTATAAAAGTCGAAGAAATGTGCATTATAGGAATAAATGCCACAATAATTGATAATATTAGTATTATATCTGAAACACAAATTGGAGGTGGTGGTGTTGTAATTAAAGATATTGAAAATTCTGGTTTATATGTTGGAAACCCAATCCGATTTATAAGGTAATATTAATTTACCATAAATGATGAAAATATTATGTCTTTAGAAATAAGTAGTTATCTTATGTGTGGCACTTCTTATGTATTATTTTTATCTGTTTGTTCTGCTGATTTTTACATCATATTTAATCCATTCTTCGTATAATACTTCAAATCTATATTTTTAAATAAAGTTCCTAAATACAAATCATTATGATACCTTTTAATAAACCCTATCTAACAGGAAAAGAAACACATTATATTTACGATGCAGTTAATTCTGGAAAAATATCTGGTAATGGGAAATACACTCAAAAAGCTCAAAGCTTTTTTGAATCAGCATACGGTTTTAAAAAATGCTTACTGACAACTTCGTGTACTGATGCATTAGAGATGGCGGCGATATTGGCCAATATAAAAGAAGGTGATGAAGTTATTGTTCCTAGTTTTACGTTTGTTTCTACAGCGATAGCTTTTATTAGGCAAGGTGCAAATATTGTTTTTGCTGATTCATATCCAGATAATCCAAATATTGATGCTGACAAGATTGAATCCTTAATTACAGATAAAACTAAGGCAATTGTTCCAGTTCATTATGCGGGTGTGTCGTGCGATATGGACAAGATAATGGAATTAGCTTCTAAATATAATTTATTAGTTATTGAGGATGCCGCACAAGCTATTGATAGTTATCATATTAGTAAGCAAGGGGTGAAAAAGGCACTAGGTTCAATTGGACATTTAGCAGCTTTTTCTTTTCATGAAACCAAGAATATTATATCTGGCGAAGGTGGAATGTTGGCTATTAATGACGAAAGATTTGTTCATAGAGCTGAGATAATTTGGGAAAAGGGAACAAATAGAGCAGAGTTTTTTAGAGGAGAAGTAAATAAGTATGGATGGGTAGATACAGGATCTTCTTTTTTACCATCTGAAATCATTGCAGCTTTTCTTTGGGCGCAAATTGAGAATTTAGAAAATATACAACAAAAGAGAATTAAATTGTGGAATTTGTATTACAGTGGTTTGGAAAGGCTAAAGATTAATAGTTTTAAATTGCCACAAGTTCCTAAATATGCCACAAAGAATGGACATATGTTTTATATTACTTGTAAGGATGGTTCAACGCGTGAAAAATTAATTACTAAGTTAAAAGAAAATGGATTTCATGCAGTGTTCCATTATTTGTCATTGCATTCTAGTGATTTCTACAAAGAGAAACATGACAAAAGAGAACTCTTGAATTCGGATTATTTTACAGAATGTTTAGTACGACTACCACTTTTTTTCGAACTTAAAGAAGAGGAATTGCATAATCTTGTCGAGTGTTTAAAGAACAATTTTGAATAAAGTGAGTATAAATTACAAAGGATTTCTAAATTATTTTCACAGTAATGACAGATCAAAAAATATTACAGCAAATGTAATTGGATCATTTATTTTAAAAGGTATAAGTATATTTCTTAGTCTGCTGATAGTTCCCTTAACAATTGATTATATATCACCCTACCAATATGGTGTTTGGATAACATTATCATCTATTATTGGCTGGTTAAGTTTTTTTGATATCGGTTTCGGAAATGGACTGAAGAATAAATTTGTAGAGGCAGTAACTCATGGTAAAATAAAATTAGCAAGGATATACGTAAGTACAACTTATGCAATTTTGACTTTAATTATCTTTAGTGTTTGGTTAATTTCCGTAATAATTTCGAAATTCATAGATTGGCCAAAATTTTTAAATGTCAAAGGAATAAGCAACAATGAATTTTTTTATGTTCTTTTAATAGTCCTCTCAACATTCGCATTCCAATTCATACTAGGTCTACTAAACACGATATTATCAGCCATTCAAAAGCCAGTTATAACATCTTTGATAAATGTAATTAGTCAAGTATTAGTTTTAACAGGAATTTACCTTTTAACACTAACGACAACTGGATCTATAAAGAGTCTTAGTCTTCTTATTGGCATTGTGAATACATCTGTATTAATCATTTTTTCGGTCTATTTATACAGTACTTCTTTGCATAAATATTATCCAAGCCTTAAATATGTAAAATTTAAGTTTGCAAAAGGATTATTAACTTTAGGATTGAATTTTTTTATTTTACAGATTATAGCCATTATATACTACGAAACAAACAATATTATAATTACTAAGATATTGGGGCCACTAGATGTTACAGTTTATAATTTAGCATTTAAATATATATCTATTATAGGAATGCTATTTAGCATAATCCTTTCTCCATTTTGGAGTGCATTTATTGAAGCCAGGGTTTTGAACGATGTAGCCTGGATGAGGTCTGAAACAAAAAAATTATATAAAATTTTTTTTCTTTTTTTTCTTGGTACAATATTTTTAGTGGTATGTTCTCCTTTTATATATGATTTATGGTTTGGAAAAGCGGTTGTAATATCTTTTCAACTAACTGTTTGTATGGGAATTTGGCAAGTCATTAATATTTGGAATTCTTTGCATTCAACTCTAATATATGGTTTTGGAAAGATAAGAATGCAAATAGTGGCATCAGTTTCAGTAGGTATACTGAATATACCTCTTACAATCTTTTTTTGTCAAAAGTGGGGAGTAAATGGGGTAGTAATATCTCAAGGGATTTTGGCGCTTATGATTGCGTGGATAGGTCCCTTACAATTAAATGCATTATTCAACAAGAACGCAAATGGAATCTGGAATAAATAAAAAATCAAATATTTTAATTTTGACAAGTTTTTTTTCAAATGATAATTCATCAAAAATGATTATGGATATGGCCAAATCGCTTGAAAGTGAATATGATGTTGATGTTTTGTCAAAGTATCCCTATAGAGACAAATTAAATGTTTATTCAGCATATAATTACTATGAACAGATTGTACATGTTTATAAGAACAAATTTAAAGGTAAAATTTTAAGGTACTTAAGCAGATTCATAAAAAAGCCCAAGTCTTCCTTGCCATACTTTTTTTTTGGTGTAAATAAAGAAGAAAATCCACCCGTTGACACAAAAAGAATTTTGAGACAGATAAAGAAAGAGTATGACTTTGTTTTAGTATTTTTTTGGCAAGGAATGATAACTTCAAAAACACTTAAAGATGTTTATGATAAGACAAAGAAGCCGATATTGTTAGTTGCAGCGGATATGTTTCCAATGACAGGCGGATGTAGTTATTTTTGGGATTGCGAAAAATTAAGTAGTTCTTGTGGAAGTTGTCCAGGAATTCTTTCTGATGATGAGTATGACATTACAAGAAAAAATTTTCTATTCAAAAAAGAAGTTATGAATAGTATAAATTGTATTTTTTTGGGTAATAGTTGGCAAATTAATCATGCATCTAAATCTAAATTGTTTAAAAACACCAGTTACATATATCCCATTGTTGATGAAAATATTTTTAGACCAAGAAATAAAAATAAATTAAAAGAAAAATTCAATTGTTCAAATAAGATCGTGCTATTTTTTGGTGCGCTTGGGGTTGATGACCCAAGAAAGGGTTTTAAATACCTTATTAATGCCTTGAAACTCCTCTCAGAACAAAGGCTAGATTTGATTAATGATATTATTTTATTTGTAGCCGGGAGAGGTGAAAGTATTCCTGATTTAAATGGTTATATGGTACAATATACTGGGCATTTGACTTTTGATGAGCTAGCGGAATATTATGCAATGTCTGATGTTTTTTTAAGTCCCAGTATTCAAGATGCTGGACCAATGATGTTAAATCAGGCACTTATGTGTGGTACTCCAGCCGTCGCTTTTAATATAGGTGTCGCTTATGATATCATTAATGAAAAAACAGGTTATTTGGCGAAATATAAGGATAGTAAAGATTTTTGCAATGGAATCATAAAATTGATTTCAAAAACAAATGAGGATTTACAGGAAATTTCCAGAGAATGTAGAAATCAGTCATTGCAAAGATCTTCATATAAATCTTTTAGAGATGGCATTATTGACGCATATGATAAAATAAAAGAGGCTTAAATGATGTTTTCTTTTTTATTCTCTTTTTCAAATTGGAAGAAAGCTATAAAGATGATTCATAAAAGATAAACAATTATAAAAATGAAACAAATTATAAAAAAAAGCGTATCAAAATTAGTTTCACTTTATTATTTTTTTTATTCAAACAAGATAGCAATGATAATTAAACTAAGATATAATCAGATCTATTCATTTTGGATATCGAATGATTTGAAGAAAGTCGGGGATGGTTTTTTTGCTGAATCACCATTGTATATATTTGGAGGAAATAATATTCACATCGGAAATAATTTTTATGCTGGGCAAAGGCTCAGAATGGACACTTTTGATAGTTATTTGGGAGATGATTTTTTTCCTAAAATTATTATAGGGAATAATGTTTCTTTTCAAAAAGATTGTCATATTGGAGCGATAAATGAAATAACAATAGGTGATAATGTTCTTATTGCTAGTAAGGTATATATATCAGATCATTCTCATGGTAAAGTTGATTCTCATGATTTAGATACTCCTCCATCTCAAAGGAAATTATACAGTAAAGGAGCTGTAATTATTGAAGATAATGTTTGGTTAGGTGAAGGAGTAGTTGTTCTTCCTGGGGTGAAAATCGGTAAAAATTCCATAATAGGAGCTAACGCAGTTGTTACAAAATCTATTCCTGAAAATTCTGTAGCCATTGGCAATCCTGCACGAGTGTTAAGAACATTGAGTAAATAGATTTCGTTTTAAATATAAATTCTAAGATATTTTATGATTGATGTGTCAATTATATTGGTAAATTATAATACAAAAAAGCTACTTATAGACTGTATTAATTCTGTATATAAAAAAACTAGTGGTGTAACATATGAAATAATTGTTGTCGATAATAATTCACATGACGGAACGGAAGAATCTATCAAAACAAATTTTCCTGATATTAATTTCATTCAAAGTGGTGATAATATAGGATTCGGGCGAGCAAATAATTTAGGAATAAAATGTGCAAAAGCAGATTTTATTTTCCTTTTAAATTCAGATACTTTATTAGTCAATAATGCTATAAAAATATTATTTGATTATATAGTTAAAAATCCAAATGTTGGAGTTTGTGGCGGTAATTTATATACTCTAGAAGTTAAACCTACAGTATCTTTTAATCAATCAATGCCTGGTTTTGCAAGCGATTTAGATGTTTTTTTAGGTGGTGTTCTTTCTCGTATGTCTTATGGAAAGAATATTTTTTTTAATCATACCAATAGACCGATGATTTTAAACGGTTATGTATCTGGTGCAGATATGATGATTAGGAAAGAAGCAATAAATGCTGTTGGTTTATTTGATTCAGACTTTTTTATGTATTACGAGGAAACGGAATTGACTTGGCGTATTAAAAAAGAAAACTATAAGGTAGCTTCTGTTCCTGATGCTAAAATTATTCACTTAGAAGGGGCTTCAGAAACAATTAAGGAAAATACAATTCGCAGAATGATTAAAAGCAAATATTTATATTTTGAGAAAACAAACAAGAAAACATATGCAAAATTATCCTTTTATGTATTTACTTTAACAGCATGGTCAAGAGTTTTATTTTATTCCATGATTAGAAAAAAAATATCAGTAGATTATTGGATTACTTTATTAAAGTTAAATAAAAGTGAGCATGCTGCTTGGAATAACTCAAGTAAATAAGTTAATATCGATTTTAATTTAGTAAATGTTAAAAATGAAAAAAGTTTTATTGATTTTTGGAACAAGGCCAGAAGCTATTAAAATGGCTCCTTTAGTTAAAGAATTCGAAAAATATAATGACAAGTTTGAAACAAGAGTTTGTGTAACGGCACAACATAGAGAAATGTTAGATCAGGTTTTAGATTTTTTTGAAATCAAACCTGATTATGATTTGAATCTCATGAAACCTGGGCAAAATTTATTTACCCTCACAGCGGATGTTATTGTTTCAATGAAACCTATTTTGGAAGACTTTAAACCTGATTATGTTTTTGTTCATGGAGATACTACGACATCGACAGCTAGTGCATTAGCTGCATTTTATGCAGGAGTTAAAATTTGCCATGTTGAAGCGGGATTACGTACTTACAATAAAATATCACCTTTTCCTGAGGAAATGAATAGACAGCTAACAGGTAGATTGGCAGATTTTCATTTTGCCCCAACTGAAAAGGCAAAACAGAATTTATTAAGTGAGGGAACCGATCCGAGTACGATTTACATTACAGGCAATACTGTTATTGATGCATTATTGTACTCAAAAGATAAAGTAGAAGAAGTTGTTGATAATCAGATTGAATATCTTAAGTCAATAATCGACGAAACCAAAGATTTAATTTTAGTTACAGGACATAGAAGAGAAAATTTTGGCGAAGGATTTATAAATATTTGTAAAGCTTTAAAACAATTAGCTGTCGAACAGAATGTTCAGATTATTTATCCGGTACATTTAAATCCGAATGTTAAGCAACCAGTGCATTCTATTTTAGGAGACCTTTCATCTATTCAATTAATTGATCCGCTAGCTTATCCCGCTTTTGTGTGGTTAATGAAAAAGTCAAAGATAATTATCACAGATAGTGGAGGAGTTCAGGAAGAGGCTCCAAGTTTAGGAAAGCCTGTATTAGTTATGAGAGATACTACAGAAAGACCAGAGGCGGTTGAAGCAGGAACAGTAATTCTTGTAGGAACAAATACAAATGAAATTATAAAACAAGCGACTATATTACTTACAAATGATGATGTCTACAATAAAATGAGTAAAGCACACAATCCATACGGAGACGGAAAGACAAGTATGCGAATTGTAAATGAAATAAATTAAATGGAACAAAAAAAAATTTTATATATTATGCATGTGCCTTGGGCTTGGATAAAGCAAAGGCCTCATTTTTTTGCAGAATCTTTAAATAAAGATTTTGATCTAAAAGTTTTTTTTAAAAGACCTTTAAAGGTTACAAAAAAGAACTTAATCAATCAAAAAAGTGACAATATGTCTATTTCTTCTTTTTTTATTTTTCCTTTTCAAAGAGTACCTATTCTCAAAAATATAAAATTTCTTAATAGATTTAATGACATTATAGTTAAATATCAATTACCATCTCTAAAAGAATTTGATTATATATGGGTCACAAGTTGGTCTATGTATAGCGTAATTCATAAAATTTTACCATCAAATATAAAATTAATTTATGATTGTATGGATGATGAATTAGAGTTTCCTCATATTAAAGATAATCACAAGATATTAAAGGAAGCTTTTTTAATGGAGAAAAAAATAATGAGCAGAGCAGATGTCATTTTTTGTTCTTCAGAATATTTGAAAAATAAAATTATTAACAGATCGGGTATTAAACGTGAAATTACTGTTGTTAATAATGCTATTGCTATACCTACTATTTCAAGTGTGTTAACAAATAATGGTCAGCAAGTCTATGATCAATTGATCAAAATTGATAATGTATTTATGTACGTTGGCGCCATATCTTCGTGGTTTGATTTTGAATCGGTTATCTATGCACTAGAAAAAAATCCATTAATTAATTTTGTGTTGTTAGGACCAAAAGATGTGTCGATTCCTATTCATTCTCGTTTACATCATTTGGGTACAGTAGACAGAGTCGATATATTTAAGTTAATGGAAAATGTTAGAGGCTTGGTTATGCCTTTTAAATTAAATGAATTAATAAAATCAGTTAATCCTGTTAAGTTATATGAATATATTTATATGTCGAAACCAATTATCTCAACACGTTATCTAGAAACTGAACAATTTTCTGATTACATATATTTATATAATGATAAAGAAGAGTTCTCTAATCGAATTACAGGAGTTCTAAATGGAGAATTTACAATCAAAAGAAATAGTATTGATTATAAGGATTTTGCACTTGAAAATACATGGGATTTAAGATATGAAACAATTTTGAAGGAAATAAAATAAATAATTTATTTATTATTATGATTGTTGATTTATTATTATTACTTCTATTTTCACTTTTGCCTGGATTAGCTAAAATTTTTGATCAACAGGCCTTTTTTTTGTTGAATCTTCCTATACTAGTTTTTTTGTTTCTTAAGTATAGAAAGAGCATTCCCATAAGAAGAGTCGATGTTGTATTTTACATTTTTTTCTTCTATATTATTTTTCAGACAGTAATAAACCTTTTTTTACCTCATGTAAATCAGATGGCCCTGTATATGGGAATATTTATGTATCTAATCCCTTTTACAGGTTTTTTTTATTCTCGACTAGTAGAATTAGATGCTTTTATTAAGGTTTTTATTAAAATTGTACTAATACACTGTCTTATTGGTATTATGTTATATCCTGCATTTGGTTTAACTGACTACTTAGGTGCTTACTATGAAAAGTTACATGAAGGTGTTGCTTTTGGGCGAATGAGCAGTGTTTCTGGTTCGCTTGGATTTGGAAATTTAATCTTTGTGGGTTTTGTATTGTGTTATCATAATAAAAATAAGGCTTATCTTGGAATTGTGAGTCTTTGTCTTATAATGTCTTTGCAAAGAAGTGCTTGGTTAGCTTCTCTTTTCGCAATTATGATATCAACGTTAATTAATTTTAGATTTATAGGAATAAAAAAAATAGCTTTATTTGGAGTATTAATAATGGTAGGGATATCGCTATTAATCAATATTGCTGCAAATGAAGATTTCGACATTTTGTTTTCAAGGTTTTCGGAGTTTGGTAATGAGGCCGCATCTGAGAGATCTGAGCAATGGGTAGGTGGCTTCAATAATTTTTTAGCATTTCCTCAAGGAGCAGGAGTAGGACAAGCAGGCCAGATATCAGCTCGATATGAAAGCAATCCTATCTTATATGTCGTTCCGGATGGAGATTTTTTGCGAGTTTTGTCAGAAGTGGGCATAGTTGGTTTTTTCTTTTATTCTTTCATTCTAATACTGTTATTTTATTCACTAATAACGTTGAAGATCAATCAGAAAAAAAAAATTGTTATAATTTCATTAATTGCTGGATATTCAATACAAATGATAGGATCAAACATCACAGAATTTTATTTTACCAATTTTATTTATTGGGTTTTTATAGGTTATTTTTTTAATTTAATTAGAGTTGATAAAATAAGTGCTAGTAGTGAAAACTAATCTAAAATTAAGAGTTATAAAACATGAAAATTAGTGTCTGTATGGCATCATATAATGGTGCAAAATTTATAAATAGTCAGATTTCTTCTATATTAAAGCAGTTAGGAAACAATGATGAATTAATAATATCAGATGATGGTTCATCTGATAATACAATAGAAATAATTAATTCATTTAATGACGAAAGGATTATTCTATTGAGTCACACACGAAATGATAAAATTAGAAAAAAAACATATACTCATTATTTAGTTTCATCTAATTTTGAGAATGCATTACAATTTTGTACGGGAGATATTATTTTTTTGGCAGATCAAGATGATATTTGGATTGAAAATAAGATAAGAAATATGTTGCCTTTTTTTGAGACATATTCTTTGGTGATGAGTGACTGCTCAATATTAGATCAAGAAAGTACAAGAGAACATAATTCATTTTTTAATGAAAAAATTATTTTACCTAGAGGGTTAGTAAAAAATATTGTAAAACCAATCTATCATGGCTGTTGTATAGCTTTTCGACGAGAAATATTAAATGTTGCTTTGCCGTTCCCTGAAAAAATGATACTTCATGATAGTTGGATAGGAATTTTAGCAGAGAATTTTGGAAAAGTAAAATTTATTGATGAGAAACTAGTTTTATATAGAAGACATTTTTCTAATTCTTCTTACGCTACTGGTAAAAGTAAAAATTCATTATTTTTTCAAATTAGTTATAGAGCGAGACTTTTTTTTCAAGTAATAAAAAGGATACTTTCAATAAAGTATAATAATATTTAAAAGAACAAATAAGTATAATAGAATCGGGTAGTTGAGTTATTTAAACTTGATTCTAAACTAAACATTGTGTAAATTTTATGACAAACTTCTCAGTTTTACTATCTATTTATTTTAAAGAAAATCCAATTTTTTTCAGACAGTCTTTAGAATCAATTTTTAATCAAACCTTACAGGCGAATGAAGTAGTGTTAGTTAAAGATGGGCCATTGACATTGGAACTAGATACTATCGTAAATGAATATCAAAGTAATTATCCTGAGATATTTAAAGTAATTACTTTGCCAGAGAACAAAGGACTTGCTAACGCTCTTAATATTGGGATTAAAAATGCCAAATATCCTTTAATAGCAAGAATGGATTCGGATGATATTTGTTTTAAGGATAGATTTGAAAAACAAGTAAAAGCTTTAAATGAATTTAATTTGGATATAGTTGGAGGGCAAATAGTAGAATTTGGTAAAAATATTAATGATATAATATCGCGAAGAATAGTGCCCTGCGAACATTGTGAAATAATAAAACTTCTCAAGTTTCGCTCCCCATTTTCACATCCAACTATTTTGTTTAGGAAGGAAGTATTTGATGTTTTACAAGGATATGATTCTTCAATTTTTCCCGAAGATTATGATTTTTTTGTACGAGCATACTTAAAAGGTTTTAAGTTCGGAAATGTTCCAGATGAAGTACTATGGTTTAGATTAGGAGAAAATAAATCAGATGCCATAAAAAGACGATGGGGAATATCATATGCTAAAAATGAATTTAATTTATACAGGAAATTTTTAAATATTCATTTTTATAATTATTTTGATTTTTTTAAAGCTGTCTTTTTAAAGATACCTATTAGATTACTACCTTTTTTTATGTTTAAATTTATTTATTTTAAAATGGCAAGATGATGGAGGGAAAGTTTCTAACTCGAAAAGTGATAATAACAGGTTTATCTGGATTTGTAGGTTCTAATCTTCAAAAATATATGAAGGATGAATATGAAATGAAGTCACTTAGTGTTCGTTTTATTCTAAACCAAAAATTTGATTTTAAACGCGAGGCAATTATACACTTGGCTGGTAAAGCTCATGATTTAAAAAATGTCGATAATTCAAGAGATTATTATGAAGCGAATTTTGAGTTGACAAAACAATTATTTGATGCTTTTCTAGTTTCTGAATCAAAGATTTTTATTTTTATGAGCACAGTAAAAGCAGTTGCCGATCAAGTAGATGAAATTTTGACAGAAAAAACTATTCCAAATCCCAAAACTCATTATGGAATTTCTAAGCATATGGCGGAAGAATATATTTTAAGTAAAGAATTACCAAAGAGTAAAAGGATATATATACTTAGGCCTTGTATGATTCATGGTCCAGGGAATAAAGGTAATCTTAATCTATTGTATGAGATGGTAGCTAAAGGCTTGCCTTGGCCATTGGGAGTTTTTCAAAATAGACGATCATTTTTAAGTATTGAAAATCTTTGTTTTGTTATTAAGCAAATATTAGAAAATGAAAAAATACCTTCAGGAATTTATCAGCTAGCAGATAATAAATCAATATCAACAAATGAAGTAATTAAATTGCTGGGAACAAGTTTGGGCAAGAAAACCAAAATATGGAATGTAAAAGCGATTTTTATAAAAAAGTTTGCAAGAATTGGTGATTTTTTGCATCTGCCTTTAAATTCAGAGCGTTTGCAAAAGCTGACAGAAAGTTATATAGTAAGTAATGAAAAAATAATTAAAGCTTTAGGGCAACCATTGCCAATAACAACTGAAATTGGTCTAATTAAGACATTTCAATCATTTAGATCAAATAAATAAATAAAAAAGTATAAAAAATGAAAGTTGCACTTAATTACTCGAATTACAGGACAATATGCATACTTGGCAGAATTATCATTAGAGAAAAGATATATGGTTCATACAACTAAACCTGATGGGAATCCCCGTAAATTAATGGATGTTTCAAAATTAAACAGTTTTGGATGGAAAGCAAAAACCACTCTTGAGGAAGGAATTCATGAAGAGTATGATGAAATAAAAAATAATAATTGGGAATAATTTAATAATGCAATACACAATACTCGGAATAATTTTAACGATTTTGATGCTACTTTATTTTAAAGTAGCGAATCGTTATAATATCATTGATAAACCCAATTTAAGAAGTTCACATACAGAAATTACCTTAAGGGGAGGCGGAATCATTTTTTGGTTCGCTGCTCTAATTTATTTTTCGCAAAATGCTCAGACAAATTACTTTTTCTTTACCGGTATTACTTTGGTTAGTTTGGTTAGTTTTTGGGATGATATTCAAAGTTTATCTAATAAAATCAGGATTTCAATTCACTTTTTAGCGATTACCTTGATCCTTTATGATTTAGAAGTGTTTAACGTGATGCCTTTTTATGGAGTTGCTATTACATATATCCTGGCAATAGGATTGATTAATGCTTATAACTTTATGGATGGGATTAATGGTATTACAGGATTGTATACTCTGATTGTAATGGGCGCATTATTATACGTAAATAAAAACATTCAATTTTTCTTTGATGCTGTTTTTATAAAGTATGCGATGATTGCCAGTTTAGTTTTCTTGTTTTTTAACTATAGAAAAAAGGCAAAATGTTTTGCCGGGGATATTGGTAGTATCGCTATTGCTTTTTGGGTAATTTATTTGATTTTGAAATTGATATTAGTAACCAGTTCTCTCGTATGGCTTTTGTTTTTAGCAATCTATGGTGTTGATGCCATTTGCACTATAATCCATCGATTGTACTTAAAACAAAATATTTTTGAAGCACATCGTCTTCATTTATATCAGGTTTTAAGTAATGAATATAAAATACAACACCGTTTGGTGTCTTTATACTACGCCATCACTCAAAGTGCAGTTTCAGCTTTAGTTATCTTTTTATATCAAAAGGTTAACGACATTTTACTATTTGTAATTGTGCTATCACCATTACTTTTATTATATACCATTAAGTTTTATTTGTTAAATAAAAGCGATTTAAAATTAAAGGCATGATTCCAAAAATAATTCAGGGAGGAAATTTCTCAGATCATCGCGGAACTATTTCGTATGTTAATGATTTTAAGTTCACGGATATCGAGAGATTCTACATCATTAGTAATTCTGAAGAAAATCCTATTCGTGCCTGGCAAGGACATAAATTAGATACTAAAAACTTTTATTGTTTAACGGGTTCTTTCAATATTCATTTTATAAAAATTGATAATTGGGAAACTCCGTCAAAAGAATTAACCGTAGAAACTATTTTTGTTTCTGCTAATGATAATAAAATATTGCATATTCCTGCAGGTTATGCCAATGCAATAGAATCTTTGGAAAAAGATTCAAAACTAATTTCTTTTTCAACATTACCGCTTGCAAATGTTGGTGACGATGATGTTCGTTATCCTTCAGATTATTGGAAAATTAATGGAAAATAAAAGAATTTATTTATCCTTATCTGCCCAAAGTGGTTTTGAACAAGATTATATTCAAAAGGCTTTACAAACAAATTGGATCACTTCCGGAGGGCCAAATGTTGATGAATTTGAAAGTGTTTTAGAAATTTATCTAGAGGAGAAATCATTTGTATCGGCACTCAATTCAGGTACATCAGCTATTCATTTAGCATTGGTTTTGTTAGGAATAAAGGAAGGAGATGAGGTGATTTGTCAAAGTATGACTTTTTCGGCTTCGGCCAATCCAATTTTGTATCAGGGAGCTATTCCTGTTTTTGTAGACAGCGAATTAGACACTTGGAATATTTGTCCTGAATATTTAGAAGCTGCAATTAAAGATAGAGTTATAAAAGGCAAAAAGCCTAAAGCTATTATAGCAGTACATCTTTATGGGAATCCTTATAAAGTGGATGAAATTCGTGCTATTGCTGATAAGTATGATATTCCAATTATTGAAGATAGTGCCGAAGCTTTAGGAAGTTCTTATAAAGGGAAAAAATGCGGTACTTTTGGCGATTTTGGAGTTTTTTCATTCAATGGAAATAAAATAATTACAACATCAAGTGGAGGCGCTTTAGTAACTAATTCAAAAGAATTAAAAGAGAAAGCTATTTTTTATGCAACCCAATCTAAAGATGATGCGGTGCATTACCAACATAGTCAGAAAGGCTATAATTACCGAATGAGTAATATTTGTGCAGGAGTTGGATTGGGGCAGATGAAAATTTTAGATAAAAATATAGATTCCAGAAGAAAGATAAATAGTTTTTATAAGGAGATATTTAGGGATATCGAAGGAGTGGATGTTTTTGAGAGTATTAATGAAAATTATTTTTCGAGCTATTGGTTAAGTACTATTCTGGTTGAACCTTATAAAAATAGAAATAAAGAAAGTTTGAGACTTGCACTTGAAAAAGCAAATATAGAAAGTCGCCCACTTTGGAAACCAATGCATTTACAGCCAATTTTCGAAAAATACCCCTATTACGGTAGTAAGATTGCCGAAACTTTATTTAAAAAAGGATTATGCTTACCGTCGGGATCAAATTTGTCAATAGAAGATAAAAAGAGAATTAGAGAAGTTATAGTTGACTTTTTTAAAAAATAAATAAGAATTGATTTTAATATGAAAATTGAAGAAACGTTTATAAAAGATTTGGTGGTTATAGAACCAACTGTTTTTGGAGATGAAAGAGGGTACTTTTTTGAATCTTATAGTAAAACTAAATTTGAAGATTTAGGTATTACTATTGATTTTGTTCAGGACAATCAATCTTTTTCTAAAAAGGGAACCTTAAGAGGTTTACATTATCAAAATCCGCCATTTGCACAAACCAAATTAGTTCGTGTTTTAGAAGGAGAAATTATAGATGTTGCTGTAGATTTAAGAAAAGATTCTCCGACTTACGGAAAAGCACTTAGTGTTCTGTTATCAGCTGAAAATAAAAAGCAATTACTGGTTCCTCAGGGATTTGCTCATGGTTTTTCAGTTATTAGCGAAACAGCATCTGTAATGTATAAATGTGATCAGTTTTATAATAAAGCTTCCGAAGGCGGAATTAAATTTGACGATCCTTCTTTGAATATCGATTGGGGAATGGATC
>Ga0247803_1000467_pt1 | contig 22186 bp, 25 predicted proteins | sample UWRJL014104B1_FD_180928 | JGI IMG/M metagenome (GOLD analysis project Ga0247803, IMG submission 180928) | Plant litter microbial communities from Arlington Agricultural Research Station in Wisconsin, United States - UWRJ-L014-104B-1 | ecosystem: Environmental > Terrestrial > Plant litter >...
ACAGTCAAGGTCAAGGTTAGAGCCCGGTGTTCTTGTTACAGCATTCGACAGCTTTACACCCAATCCTGTTGCGCCGTCTGCCACGCCTGCAAAGCGCCTTACTCTAGGGCAACTCGAGACGCAGAATCTGGTTAGATACAGCGTGAGGAGTTCGAGTGCACCGCCGTCAAGGAATTCGACCATCTCACCGCCCCCACGTGAGGCTGCGCCTACACCGCCTGCGACTCGCCCTCAGTCTATCATCGGCAGTCTATCCACCGTAGCCTCTCCCTCGAATCACTCCGAGCGCCGAACTTCCCTCGCACCGAAGCCTTTCCTCCGACCTTTCCCTGTCCGACCACAGACACAAAAGGCCGATGGATCTACCGTCGTGCCTCGGCGCATGTCCTCTCTTACACCTTCGGGACCTGCACCCCTGCCACTCGGCATCGTAATCAACCGCTCCGTGACAGCGCCTGCGAGACCGCCCTCCGCCGCATCACGGGCATCATCCCCTTCGCAGAACCACGATTCTGTGCAGCCCTCGCCGGCGCCAGGACAACAACTACGTCGGCCAGCCTCAGTACAGATCCGTTCCAACCCCGCGCCTTTCCTCTCATCCCGGCGCATGGTTTCCAACACACCATCTTTCGTGCAAGGAAATCGCGTTTCCGTCTCCAACACGCCTTCTTTTGTTCCAGGGAATCGCGCTTCTGCTGCACCCGCACCTATCTCGGCTCTACGGGAGAGCCCTAGTATCCCTGTGCTGAGAGGCCATGGCGCGCAATTGAACCCCCCGAAAATTGTTCAGCCACGAAGGAGTATGCCTGCGATGAGTCTACCACCCCCGGCGCCACCGCCAAATATGCCTTTACCACCACCACCGCCCTTTACGTCTAAAAGTGTTGCGGTGTGAGTTCCCCTCTTTTGTCTCGTTTGACGAGATTTCTTTTTGTGCATCACTGTTCTTTTCTTTTTCTTCTTCGCTTAGGGAAGAACCAGAAAAATGCGACAGCAACGGCGTTACTTTTGGGTCTTATGGGATGGTCCGAATAAGACCGGGTGGGAATATCCATGGTCTGGTACGGCACTGGAGTGGGTCACTTTCACGTGTTCAACGTTTTCCTTGTTTCTGTCTTGGGTTTATTGCATGATACCTGTTCGTCTACTTCGCCTTTTGTTTGCTTTTACGTTTTCGATTAGGGGGTGTGGTTTGGGATTGTTTGAAAGGCGAGGACGGGGTTGAACGCATGCATGCATGTGTGTTGCTTCTTTTCGACTTGCTGGTCGATCTCGACTTGTACTAGTACCACTCGTGTTTCAATGTTCTTCACGCCGCTCATGTCGGTTAGTACTTGGTGTGTGTGGGTGTGTTTGTTGCCTTGGCTGTGGTCGCTTACCGTTCTACGCCTGTACTGAGCAGAACTGTTTTGCTATGTTTGCGAATAGTAGTTCCAAGGTGCGCTTTGGCGCGAGTTTAGCAATATGTTTTGCATCCCTGTTTTTGGCGGGGATGAGGACAGAATTATCGAATCTGTCATATTATATCAGAGTTTCATGATGTATCACGTCTTTCCATTATATCCTTTCCAAGCTTGGTTGGTTATGTCTATTCCTGACATTCAGCAAAAACAGGTTCCTCAAACTTCTGAAACAAATTTCACCGAAACCCTCCGCACACGTAGAAAGATGCCTGGAACGAGGAAGATCCGCGGGGGTTGCGTGTGCGGAGAGGAGACGGGAGACTGCATGTCGCTGCATATCATTGGAGAAGAAATGTCCTACCCGATTGCTATTTAGAAGGTTCTTGGGTCTATGGTATGACTGGAAGCAACGGAAGAGGATGATGATACGGACAGGTGAGGGTGCGGAGTGGACTGACAATCCGCAGAGCTGTGATTGGGTGGACGCGCCTAGGAGAAAGCGATTAGCGCGAGCGGATGGCTCGTCCCTTTTTCGCAACCACGACTTCGATACTTGGCATTAGCATCACCACCTCATCAAACCATCCCAACTTCCGGGCTCCATAATGCCGCCGCGCAAGCTCCCCAAAACAGCGCCCAAACCCAAATCAACCCCGAAATCAAAACCCCTGAAACGCGCCTCCACCGCCAAACCCAAACCAAATGGCACACTCCTTTCCAAACCCTCGCTTCTTCCAATCACGGCTACCCCACCATCACGCGCCCACTCATTATCATACCATTATCCTCTGTTGTTTGATGACAGCGAGACTTCCAACGCGCTTTTGACATGGTTTGAAGGCATTGAGGAAGCGCGGAGTATGCCGTGGCGTAAGAGGTGGATTGATCCTGCGAAATTTGAAGGGACTGAGGACGAGCTTAGTGAGGTGCTTGCAAAGAGGGGGTATGAGGTGTGGGTCTCTGAGATCAGTGAGTCGCCCATTCCTCCTTTCGTCAGGACCGGAGACATTTTGGGCATATTAACGCGTCCGATGCGCGTCTGAACGCGCGGTCACGTGTCCCACCTCCCGACTCTGGGACAGCCATCTACTGCATTGAAGACACAAATACTAATCTCTCCCAGTGCTCCAGCAAACCCGCGTTTCAACCGTGATCCCTTACTTCACCACCTGGATAGAAAAATGGCCCACGATCCACGCTCTAGCCGCCGCCTCCCCCTCCGACGTCCTCTCAGCCTGGAAAGGCCTCGGCTACTACTCACGCGCCACACGTCTCCACGAAGGCGCCATAGCCATGAGAACCGCATGCCCTTCCACTTCTCCCTCTACCTGCCCCATCCCCAGCACCCCTGCCGCCCTGATGAACTTCCCTGGCATCGGTCGCTACACCGCCGGCGCAATATCCAGCATTGCGTTCGGCGAAGCCGAGGCCGTTTTGGATGGCAACGTGGTTAGAGTGTTGAGTAGACAGTTGGGTATTTATGCGGACGGCAAGGACAAGAAGGTTACGGATGTGTTGTGGGAGGTTGCAGATCTTCTGGTAAAGAAGGTAGCGGATTTCCCGGAGGTGCAGAGGAGCGAGGTCCCGGGGCAGTGGAACCAAGCTGTCATGGAGTTGGGGTCTACGATTTGTACGCCGCGCCCGAAATGCGATGAATGTCCGATTCAGAAGACGTGCAGGGCCTACGCCGAAGGCAAGATTCTGGCCCGGAAGAAGGAAGTTGGTCCTGCGGTGGTAGATATCGAGGATGCGTGTACGTTGTGCGAGCAATTGGATACCGAAGACTTGGTAGCTGCGCCGGAAGTCGATGACGAGGAATATGGAGGCGAGAAGGTGGCAAAGAAGAGGAAGACCGCCATTGCGCCCAAGGCCTCGAACACGATCTCGAACTACTTCGCCGTGAAGGCGCCCAGCCGGACAACTATCAGCGCTGATAGCGAGCCCGTGGAGGAAAAGCCAGATGTCGATTTACCGCCCACCAATGGCTCGAAGAAGAGAAAAGCATCGACTTCTCCGCCAGAAACGCCAAAGTCCGTCCTCACATACTGCTCTCTCTTCCCGAAGAAAATACCCAAGAAGAAGCCCGCCGAAGAAGAATGCGCCGTCTGCATCGTCGAGCTCCCTCAACCCACAGGCTCTAGCAAATACCTGATCGAGCAAAGACCAGCGAAAGGTACGTAGTCATCAAGCCCTTTCCCATCCCGCTACTGACACACCGCCAGGTCTTCTCGCCTCCCTCTGGCAGTTCCCACAGGTTCCTCTTCCAACCGCCACCGAGACACCAACGAGTCGGAAAAAGTCCGCCCAGAACTATCTCTCTAATCTAGACATTGCCGAACTCGAAACCGGCACCGCCACATACATTGCCGAGCTCGGCTCACTGGTCCACGTCTTCAGTCACCTCCGGCTCACCATGCACGTGCAGCTCTTCCGCATCGCGGCAGATGAGGCTGACGCGTTCCTCGAGAGCGACTTGGACGTGGCGGGTGCACCGGCAAGGAAGTGGGTCCAAACTGCCGCCATGGACGACGAAACGCTGTCGACGGGCATGCGACGCTGCTGGGCTCTTGTGTCGCACGAATAAGTCGGAAAGGTTACTTCCTACGCTAGGAAGCTAGCTACTCCGGCTCACGAATCAAAGCCTAGCACTCTGTACACCACGGAAGATCCTGACTACCGCCTCGCAGACCTGTGTCCGTGCAGGGTCGTCGACTAGTCCCTCTTCCGTAAGGACTCTCGCAAAGTCTACGAGTACGTAGCACGCGAGTGTCGTACAGTATAGCAGTATAAACATCGAGGGCTAAAGGCGGGCGCGCCCGAGTTTCGCGCCGGTGAGAAGCATGGCGGCGTTGGCGAGGGTGCTTGCATCTTGGAGCGTGCCGAGCTAGCATCTCGGCTTCGCTCAGGATGAACTTATCAACCAACTACCAACCAACCGCCCATCCCACTAAGTCACGCGGTCCTACATCCGACGCATCAATCGACCTCCGAAACAACGGCTAGTAGACCTGGCGCAGCTCCGACATGACTCTTCCGAAATGAGTTGGGACATAGGGTAGCCACCAGTTCTATAATAAAAACACACGTTACGTGTACGTTCTATCGCAGCTGATAGTAAGACTAGTTTAAAAGATAGAGAGTAGGATCAAGACCAGAGTATCCACGTTGCTTAGCCCATTTCTTGCCATGCCATGCCATGCCATGCCTTCCCGTCCCATAACACCCAGGTATCGCATGCCAACCCAACCAACCCAACGCCTTCCCAAATCCAGATAACAGTAAAAAGCGAATCAATCAATCGTACCCCTCTACAACCCCTGCTGCCCTTGCTGCACTTGACTTGCCTGCTGCCCCTGCACCTGACTGACAAAACCCCCCTGCGCCATCCCACCCCACTCACTCTCATCATCACTCCCCACATCCGTCCAAGAATTCGGCGTCATAATCCCCGCATCCCGCTCGCCAACCTCACTGAACCCGGCCTCAGAGAACCCGGCCTCGGTGAATCCACTCTCCGAGAACCCCTCGGACCGCGCATCAGCATTAAGATCAGCATCGGCATCTGAATCATTGGCCATGCTCATGACCGCGATGTCGTCGGCGTGGCTGCCTACTACCGAGGCGCCGGTGAAGCCGGAGTGCTCGGAGCGCGGGGTCAGTGTGCCGGTGGAGAGGTGCTCGGCTTCGTCGTCGAAGTGGTGCGAGGTTGAGGCGAAGGAGTAGAAGGATTGGGCTGCTAGGTCGGTTTCGGCGTCCGCGTCCGCGCCGTGGTCTGAGGGTAGGGAAGCGGGGATGGAGGCCGTTTGGCCGTTCTCGGCGACGTCGGGGTGGAGGTAGACGGTCTCGGGGGTTAAGTCGATCAGTTGGTCTGCCGAGGGGGAAGACATGTGTATGTCGCCTTCGAGGGTAGCAGTGCTCGCGCGGGTACCGGGTTCAGTGTAGGTAAACGGCTGGGGCGACGTAGCTTCTTCCTCGTCGTTGCGATCGAACATCACATTGTCGTCGGAGAAGGGATTCGCCATTGTCGCTCCCGCCGCAGCACCAGCCGCGAACCCAGCATCACCTCGCTTTCGTAGCCCGTCACTCGGAGCCTCAGCGCCGGTAGCTTTCGCCGGCCCATCCCTCCTCAACATGCCATCACTCCCCACCAACTCATCAAAACTCCTCTCGCTGCTTGCTGTGCCCCTCCTCTCCCTCCGCTCTGCCAACTCCACCCCTTCACTGCCAATCCGCGCCAACTCGTCCAGATCCACCGCAACGCCCTCCTCCCTCGCCCTCCGAATCAACTCATTCCGGTTCCGCCGGATCAGCTCCTCACGCCGCTTCTTGCGGCGCTCAAAGTCGTCGCTGGACTCGGAGCCGCGACGCGGCTGGATTTCGTCGCCGAGCGAGTGCAGCGCGACGGCGATTTTGCGACGTGATTGGTCGACCCATTGCCGGACTTGCGGGGATTCGTAGATGGCGATGCCGGCGGCGACAAGGACCGAGGCGGCGATTATGAGGCCTGTTATGAGCGGTGCGTTAGGACGGTGAGGGGCGGTGGATGTAAACGGGCGGGGTGAGTAGTGGCCTGCGAGCAGGTTGGTCGTAGGGAAGTCGGGATGGGATGGGGAAGCTGGTGAGGGGAGACGGGATGGGGCGCTTTGTAGCGTGAGGGGACAAACTCGTGCGTGGAGACACGGCAGCGAGATGCAGGAAGCCCAGCTCACCTTTGGCCAGTGGCGCGGGCATGACGACGGGACTGCTCCGCTTGGATACGCCGCTCTTCGGGTTCTAGATTGACTGTGTCGTACGTGCAGGTAAGTGTGTAGGATAAGAGGACTCTGCGGTGCGAAGGTATAGAGAGAAGGGCAGCCTGGCGGCATGCGAGGGAGTGAAGTAGTTAGGCGCTCGAGGCAGTGTCGTCGTAAGTCATTCCGCCACCCGACCCCATGCCCGAGCTTCTAGTCTGGTGGGGTTGCCGGTCGCCTTCCGCGGGTGCGCCACCCACGCTAGGCTATTGTAGCTGGTGAAGGGTTAAATGGTTCACGGACGCATTCGGCGTAGGGTCAATGTCGATATCTTGTCGGGTAATATGTACTATCTACCGCCTACCCAGATGCCCTGCTCTATACTTCCTGCCTTAACGCCGTAAATGTCCCAAGTCTATACTCAAAAGCTTTCCAAACGCTTCTAACACGCCCACGCTCAAATATGCCAATGCTGACTGCGCTCACGCATCACGATGTCCAAAGTGTTCTTCCTCCACCCTCTTCTTGATGGCTTGCTCATGCCTCATGCCCCAAAAGCACGCCAGAATGCCCAACACACTCGACACCAGCGTAACATAGTACGCCCTCTGGTAGCAGATCAAGCCCTCGTCGCAATTGCGCTCGCCGCTGCGCTGCACCTCGGAATGCGAGTCGTACACGGCGCCGTAAAATAGATTGAAAATGTTACCGCTGATGACGGGGGCTATTGTCATGAACCCCCAGTTCACCGCAAAACCATCTGGACCGAACGCGTCCACGACGAGTGCAGGAAACACACCGAAGAGAATCCCGTAGGCGAGACCGCAGAGTCCGGATACCGCCCACAGGTGGTTCGGATTCTCGATGCGGATTGCGCAGATTTGAGCGAGCATGAACACGGCTGCGGATATGGCAGCGCACCAAAATCGCGACATTTGCAGTCTCTTTACGATGAGGTCGGAACCGATGCCGGATAGAAGGCGGCCCAGGAAGGAACAGAGGGAGATGATGGATACGTGCCAGAGTTGGCGGTGGGCCACAAAGTCCTTATTCGCCGAGTCGTCCCAATGATTCCATAGCGCTTGGACATCGTGACCGATGTTGCTGGTGCGGTCAGCTACTGGCTGACTTGCATTCAAGAACGCGACTTACTTTATGGTCATCAGCCCCACGCCTGTCAGCAAACCCATGAGGATCCAAAGCTGCCAAAACTCGAGTTTGTAAAGCAAGGCCAGCCCCGTAACATCTAGACAGTGTGAGCGATTCGTCCTGGTGCTTGCGGCATCGTCCTCCGGAAGGATATCGCCGGGCCCGGATATGAGGGAAGAGGTGTCATCTGAGTCGCCGTCCTGTTCGTCATTGACTAGATGATGTCGTTGGCAATTGACAAGCGGCAACTGACAGGTACGGGAGGTGATGCATTGACAAAGAAACTTGGGGGCTTACTAGGCTCGGAGTGGGGTAACGTGCTAGGCTTGGGACTGCCCGACTTGGTACGATGGAGGAGATTCGAGTCTCTTCTGGTGCGCTCGTTGGTAGGGAGGACCGCGTAACCGGCGCCGGTCTTGTGGTCAACGACATGGAGGAATGGAAGCGATACGAGCACCAGCATCGAGGTTCCGAAGGAAAAGAAAAGAAGCAACGCGGAAGTGTCGCTGGGGAACGCAATGCCAGCGATGAGGGTATAGAAGAAGGCGCTTAGTCCGAACGCAGCAAGCGGAAAGGCCGATGCCGTCCCGCGGTGTGTCGGCCAGTTGAGCGTGGCTGTCAGGTCAGCGCCTGTAGGCTCGTTCGGTGCGTGCGGGTGGTACCTGTTTTGAGCGCGCCCTGGAAGGCAGCGCAACTCCCAACACCCGATATGAAAGAACAAAACGAGATCAATCCTACACTCATAGACCCCACACCCCGATCATAGGCTTCGGAACGTCAGCCTGGTCACCTAGCGAGCTCCACGCTAGCATACCTATACGGATAGGATAGTACCCCACGAATAGACAGACCATGCCAATCAAGCCTGCCAGACGGGGACTCTTCCGATCCGTGATTATGCCCATCGGTATGCCCGAGGCGTACATTCCGAGGTTCGCAGCCGTGCCCTAGCATTGTAAGGTCCTGTTCATTCGACGTGGGTTGTAGAGCGTGATCGTACGATAACATTGCTTTGTGTCGCTGACAGTTGCAGTTTGTCGGCGAATTGGGGCGCCCATGCTGAGTAGGCATACTGCCAGGTGTTAGCATCTGATACTGGGTCTGAGGGTGAAAGCTCACGTTGGTCCCGCAGGCTAGCGATATGAGTGTAGCAGCAACGACAGACACGATGCGCGTCTTGTTGTGCGTCGTGACCTCGGTGACACCCATATTTGCTCAGAGAGCGAGAAACCTTGTAGAATCACGGCGGGATCATGGAGGATGTGCAGATTACGGGACGTGGGTCGTTATCGGCACGTCTGGGCCGAGACGATACGAGATGGAGATGCACGGGCAGATGTCACGGAAGCGCCGAACAACAGTAAAGGGAGGTGGACAGAGCGAAAAGTGACTTGAATGACTGCGCTGTGCAAGCTTCACGGCAGACAAATCGCGACGCACATGTTGCAGCGGGTTGAGGCTGAGGTGCCAGCTGCTGCCAAGACATTCAGCAGCTAAACAAGCGCGAAGCCCAAAGTGAACGTCACCGGGCGTCGACGCCTCTGCACTCCGCAAACACCACCACGACACCTCCGCGACCATGGGCGCCCTACTATCCATACCCCTTCTGGCTCTCCCGAGCGTCGGTACAGTGCGTCGACCGCCATAGACTTGCCATGCGACGAAGCGCTAATCTTTGGATAGCTCTGGGGCGTTGCCGCCTCGTGCTGTGGAGCGGCGACATGCAGCGCCGTCTGCAGTTCGTGTGGGAAGTGCGGGAATAGGTGCGCATACACGCAGTATTCCATGCGCTGAGCTGACAGCCTCTAGCATCGCTACCCGTATCGCCTACGCCCTCATCCTCCTCGTCAACTCGATCGTCTCGTGGATCATGCTCACGGACTGGGCCATGAAGAAGCTGTCGCACCTCACACTCGACTACGTCGACATCAAGTGCCACGGCGAGCAGTGCTACGGCTACGTCGCGGTCCAACGCATCAATTTCGCCCTCGGTTTCTTCCACATCATCATGGCCATGATGCTCATCGGTGTCCGGAACTCGAAGGACGGACGCGCGCCAATCCAGAACGCTTTCTGGGGACCCAAGCTTGTCGCCTGGATCGGCATGATCGTTCTCACCTTTTTCATTCCGAACTCGTTCTTCATCGTTTGGGGCAACTACTTCGCCATGGTTGGCGCGTGCCTCTTCCTGCTCATTGGTCTCATCTTGCTGGTCGACCTTGCGCATAACTGGGCCGAGTACTGCCAGGAGAAGATTGAAGTTACCGAGTCGCGCATCTGGACTGGTATGCTCGTGGGATCTGCGCTATTCATGTATCTATCATCGTTTGCGATGACGGTGGTCATGTACATCTACTTTGCGAGGAGCGGATGCGGCATGAACCAGGCAGCCATCACGGTACGTATTTCGTTCTTCGCCAGATCATTCCGCTAATCTCTCTAGATCAATCTCCTTATGCTCCTCATCTCCTCCGTAATCTCCATCCACCCCGCCGTCCAAAACGTAAACCCCCGCGCCGGCCTGGCCCAATCCGCCATCGTAGCAATATACTGCACCTACCTCACCATGTCCGCAGTCGGCATGGAACCCGACGACCACCAATGCAACCCGCTCATCCGCGCCCGCGGCACCCGCAAAGCCACCATCATCATCGGCGCAATCGTCACCTTTGTGACCGTCGCCTATACTACCACCCGTGCCGCAACCTACGGCCTCGCCCTCGGTGCTCAAGGAAACTCGTACGGCAATGGCTACACCCAAGTCGGTAGCGACGACTACGAACATGGTCTCGTCACTCAACAACCCGAATCCCGCCGCGACATGCGCCAAGCTGCCCTCCGCGCCGCCGTCGAAAGCGGATCCCTCCCTGCCTCGGCACTTGACGACTCGGACAGCGAAGACGAAGACGAGCCATCGTCGGGTAAAAACCCGCGTGACGACGAGCGCAATGCTACACAGTACAACTATACGCTCTTCCACATCATCTTCTTCCTGAGCACGGCATGGGTGGCTACCCTTCTCACTACCAACTTTGACGAAAAGGATATGTCGAACGACTTTGTGCCGGTGGGGAGGACGTACTGGGCTAGCTGGGCTAAGATTATTAGCGCGTGGGTGTGCTATGGGATTTATACGTGGAGCTTGGTCGCGCCGCTGGTGTTGCCGGATCGTTTTGATTATTGAGGGTGTTCTGTCAGGAGAGGGGACAGTGGGGAAACTGCATGGATTTGGGAGTTGGGACGGACGGCATGGTGTGGATTGTACCATAGCATAATTCCTTTTTATTTTGGTTCTATATATGTTTCTTGAGATCCTTGCACGGTTCTTATACAACAGACTTTTGCGCTGTGCGCGCCGCCAGTACGCTTGATGCATCTCCAGATTTGTTGTATTGCGGAGTCCCTCTTCTCCTCTGAAGACTAGGATATCCATCCTTACGTAGTCTTCCGCACAGAGGACGCCACGGAGCCTTGGAACTTGCCGGTCACAGTGTCGTACTCTTTGTGTGTAGTGTAGTGTTGTCGACATCTGCCCTGCCACTTGGCTCCGCTTGCTTCGGGGCCAAGTTGCCTCCTGCCTGAGTTCGGAGATGATCACAGGCGCACGAGCGCGTCGATCGGTGGCCAGAAGTGTCTATATGGAGGACTTGTTGTCCATGATCGTGCTGTGGAGCGATCGGACGGCGCTGACCGTATTGGCGAAGTAATTGATGTGTTTGTTTGCTTGATTTGAGGTCGCTGTGTCTGTACTCAAAGTTCAGCCATTTGAGTCTGTGGTTACGGCAGGTTTGACTTTGTTCTTTGAGCCTTTTGGACGGCCGCGTGCGGTTCGTTGGGCGAGGGCGGACGTGGGTGATTTGTCCTGTTTCGTGGTGGATGGCTTTAGTTTGTTCGGGGATCCGGGCGGCCGTCCTACGCGTTTCGTTGTAACAGGCGGAGCGGCGGTCTGAGATGTCTTCTTCGTCGCGCTCTTCGCCGTCTCAGCCGTCGTCTTGGACACCCTCGCCTTCTTCCCAGCCACCGCGGTAGAATTCTTCGTCACCTTCCCCTTCGCCGTCCCAGCAACAGCCTTGGGTTTATTCTTCGACCCTCGCGGCCGTCCCATAACGCCGGGCCGAGAGAGTCTCCTCGTCAACTCCCTCGAATCATGCGTAAGCACATCCAGCAACTTGATCGTCTCTTCATCCAGTCCCTCTCTTTCCGGAAAAATAGGCGACCCCATCCACGTCAATTGTATGTCCTTCTTCGCGCCCGCGATGCGAAATTTCTCTGGCACACGCTTCCTGCGACGCCGCTTGCCATTGATGATCTCCGGTAAATCCTCCTCTTCTTCGTCGAGCAGGTCGTCTTTCCCATTAAGGAGAACGAGAGGTGTGTAGCGTACGGTGACGCCTACGCCTTCTAGTCCTCGCGCTTGCGCGGCTTCGTTCCATAGACATTGTTCGATTGTCCCACGTCGCGAGACTTTTACGAAACCAAGGGGTAGCTTGCTGAGTCCTAGGCGTTCTAGCACCCCTTTTGTAGCGTTTTGTGTCGTGACCAATAACCCGAGTACATCCTTGTTGCGCCACCCCGCCGGCGTCCCCTGAAAACTCCCCTCTAGTTCCCGAATATGCACCGGATTGCACCGACCCTCCATACTCTTACACTGCACCACCACCGGCAGCGGTTCGCGCAACGTAGGTAGTACCCAGTGACCTAGCAGATCTATTCCTCGGTCTGCGCGGCCGCCGGTTCGAAACAGACTGAAGCCGAGGCGGAGAAGGGATTGCGAGACGACGTATTCGTAGTGGGTGCCAACGAAGACGGTGGAGCGTTTATCCATGTTTCTGCGGTCGGCGTAGGCGAGGAAAGAGGGGAGGGTGTTGTGATGGGGAGAGCCGGGGGGAACGACGAGTTTGGGGATGTCGATTGGAGCGCGCGAGGTGGTGGATGTCGTTACTATGCGGCGTGGGATGAGGGGGAGTCGGGGGAGCCGGAGGTGGGTTGGGAGGGTTTGCGTATGGCATGGTGGGAGGGGGAAACGCATTACGGCTTTCGATTAAGGAGCGGCGGATGCTGAATCATATTTACAAGAAAGGGACGACGAGAAAGGAAGAAAAGCGAGCACTTGTGTTGTGAGATGTGAAGGGCTAGACAGGAGAGCAGTTGTCGCGTAACTTTTTGGCCTGGCCCGAGATTGAAAACGCGCTAGGTCAGCCCTGTGGTCGCGTCAACGGTCCACCGCTTGCCGCACTCCCCACCACCACCATCACCATCACCACCACCACTATACTTGCAGCTTGTCACTGTCCTGATAGCCTCGACTCGGCAAAAATACGCCGTTTCATCGTCCTAAACTTGATTTCCATATCAACTGTCGCGACAACTCTACGCTCTCCCCAGAACCACCATAATGGCCGACATCCTCACCCAAGTCCAAGACAATCTCGACATGGTACATACCCACGCCACTCTCATCCCCCGTTCCATGTTAACAGCCCCCAGCTCCTCAACCAAATGAATGCCTCTTTAAAATACATCAAAAACCGCGCCCCACCCGGCATCATCCCCGGCCAACCCCACCTCTCCTCCTTCGCCGAAATCGAGGCACAAGCCGCCACCCAAAACCCCTCTCAACCCGCAGCGCAAGCAGATACTCAACCTCCTCCCCCACCAACCCAGGAAGAATACCAAAACGACATCCGCGAGCTAAGCCGCGACATGATACTCAAAGAACAACAAATCGAGGTGTTGGTTGCGAGTTTGCCAGGCTTGAATACGAGCGAGAATGAGCAGATGGAGAGGATGAAGGAGCTGGAGAGGGAGTTGGAGGGGTTGGAGGGTGAGAGGATTGAGGCGGTTAGGGAGAGGGAGGATTTGTTGAAGAGGGTTGAGGAGAAGATTGGGAGTGTGGGGGGCATGCGGTGATGAGGTGGGTACGATGGGAAGGAAAGAGATATACATGGGGGTGGAGGAGTTGATACCCGTCGATTAGAGCTTGGCTCGTTGGCAACGGAGGCGGTAGTTATAAGAGACGAATTCAAGTTTACTGTTTCTTTGGACAATTTACGACGACTGGCGTACCACGACATCCCCTGCTATTGTTTCCAACAAAGCGAAAGGCGCATCTCAGTCTGTTTGCAAGAAGATCTATCAAAACTGCCGAGCTGATTGTTTATCTATGTTCTTCGCCAATCCGTTGCTCGTATCGACACCCGCTTCTACGCTCCTTTCTGCCATTCAAAAGCTTTCTCTCGCTCGTTCAACATCGCACCCCGAAGCAAAAGGAACAGCAAAAACGTACGACAGCGGGTATTCGCTAGTGGCGACCCACCTAACTACTAGTCCATCGGTATAATGATTAAGTATAGCTGTATAAAAGTCACGGGGCACCGCGTCGACGACGCGGCCATTGCAAAGGAGGAAAGAGCAATAATGCCCGAGGCAGTGACGACATCCGCAATTTATAGAAACTCTACCAACCACTATTACCTCTCACTGTTGCCTCTCACCCCATCATCTACTCTGTGTTTACCACGCACTTGTCCTTCTACACTTTACACTTCTTTTGCTTGTTACTGCGCTGTCCGTCTTTGAGTTCTGCTCTTGTGTTCTGATTTGTTTAGACGCTTGACACTTTGCCTTTAGATGCTCACCTTCTGCTGTCGCTCTTTGATCCGCTCAAGTGCTTGACGCTGGGCCTTTAGCTCATCTTCTGCTCTTGCACCATGTACTTGACGCTGTGCCTTCGGGTGCTCACTTCTACCTTTTTCGTTGAGACTTCTGGTGGAAGGCGGTGTATTAAAGAAGAAGCTGGCTAGCCAGTTCGTTGGGCGGTCTGACACGCTCTTGCCCCGTTAAGTGTCCGTTATCGGCGTCCAAGCTGTTACAGTCTCATCTCGTGTGTGTTGGTAATGTTGGAGTAGTGCGTGTATGTACTGGCTGATGGAGACGAGACAATTTCCAACCACCCTGGTGGAGATCAACTATACCACGTCTCGAATTCCTCTACTCACATTTTGCACCCGGACCCTGATCACTCGTTGTCATTTTTAGAAGGACCATCCACCTTTTCGCCAACAGCATCTCTGCGCCCATCACCAACGCCTAACTTCTCAAACAGTCTACCAAGGAATCTGGCAGACGAATCGTCCACAATTCGCCCATTCGCTCGCGCTCCAAAGCCCTTTCCAATCCTCTCACTTCTCTCTGCAACCTGTTCTTCACAATGGCCAAGTTCTTAATCTCAGCACTCATTCTCTCTTTATAGACCCCCCATCCTTCCACATCTTGAGCTCGAAGTCTCCATTAGTTGACTGGATCGGACAATAAATGCACCACCCGATCATCCAACACCGTCTCTCCTTCGACCAGCACCAAACCTAAGTCCTCATACAAAGGCGGTTTCAAGTCGCCCACATCATCCACATCAAACACTTCCACCGTCTCTCTCCTCCTTTTTGTCCCAGTCTCTTTCCTCTCCGTCTTCTGCTCCAACTTCTGTACGTTACTAACCCAGAGCGGTACCGCAGGCGGGGCCCAAACTCGAGACTTCAACGACACAGCATCTTCCTGGATTTATGTTTTCTTACTCTTGCTGGACTTGAAAGGGAGATGTTGGTGGGCCCATGTCACACCGTGCTCTTTCTCGAGCCATTTCGTGTTGATTTCTTGGCTACTGGTTGACCGCGTTCATCACGTTTGCAGAGTGTCTTTCAATTTCAAAATCTTCCTTTCTGCGGTGCTACTGGCGGGCTTCTGCGGCTGCGAGGTTGTCGGGCTCGTTGAAGAGGCTAATGATGCCAACGTGGAGTTGGCCGTGGCGGTCGAAGGACATGGGAAATGGATTCGGAGGATGTAGGGTGGTGTTCGAGAGCGTCAGGGCTATACTAGGGCGTTCTTTTGACTTTAAGAGGATTGCGTTTATCAACGTTTGTGGGGGGGAGAGATCACCGAATTTGATCTAAAAATCGCCTTCGTAGATGATGATAGTTTTGCGTGTGAAATGGATGGTGAATGCACTAGGCAAGACAAACCGGTGCGGGTGATGGGGCGTTGGGAGTGTCAGCGTCTCCCTTTGCGCGACGTGAACGTTGAAGCACAATGTTGTATTTCGTGGTCTAGTGTGCAAACACAGAGTTGGTGGTTTTGGCATGTGGCACTCGAGCGGAAGACCTCGTGGTGGGCCGCTGTGCGTTGCAGAAGTTGATCAATCATCTTGTATGTGAGCAAAAATGCAAGCGCAGCTGCACAAAGGATAATGCAAATGAACTACACGGTCCTCCTCTCATGGGCTTGATCTACTCTACTATTTTTACTTCAAGTTCTCTTCATTATCCGCCGCAATCTCTTTAAAACGTCTGCCACCCTACCACCATGACGTTCTTTCACCCTCTGTCTAAGGCTTTGAAGTACTTCCTCAGCTTATGCGACCGTTGAATCGCACAAAGGCCGTACCCCATTTGCTTTAGACTAGTAAATTCTGAAGACGTGATCTCGTAGTATTGAATCATTTCCAACGTCGCTTATGGCTTTCCAACATCTGATCAAGTTCGCGCCTTGCTCTTGTGCATTCGGAAAATAATGATTAGGCAAAGAGCAGTGTGTTCTGGGTGCCAATGATATCCCAGTAGTTAGCTCTGCGTCGGCGGAATGACGGAAGCATTGTGATCAGACATATTGGATGTGTGTTCTAGAGCGCTGAGAGGCTACTGATGAGATTGCTGGTGAAATGTCGCTACTCCTTCACGAAATTTGAAACAAATTTGATGCTTTTGATCCGGTTTCCTCGACTGTCTACTACCACGCATCTCCCGCAAGTTATAATACGCATGCTTCATGAACCCAATGGTATGGTCTCCAAGTACCACCTGCCAGTTGCGGTAGGCTGTTGCGAAGGATTTGCACTTAGCGTAACGGTCCAATATCGCCCGCGAAGATCAGACCACTCTGAAGCTGCACGTCCCACTGAATCCAGGCGTTGTCTCCACCGACGGCCGGTCAGCTTTAGCGCACCCGCATCCGCGCCGCTGCCGCCCAATGGTGCAGCCGGGACGAGGGGACGTGGGTCTTATCCCTGTCTACCACCTAAGCACACCTAAAAGCGATGCGCGAGAAGAGCTGCTCTTACGAAAGCACGAAAGGTAGCGTGATGTACTTGCGACAATCAACTACTCCTTTCTATACGATAGAGTCAATGTATATCATGAGAACTTATGCTGGACAGTGGTCCACGACTAATATTGTAGGCTAGGAAAAGTGTTTGGTCGCCTCACTTCGCGATCTGCGATAAATTACCCAACGGGGGTTCGGAAGCTAGAGCCGTAAACATTGGCGATGAGGACACTGACTCAGGAACAGCAGTCCAAGACGGCGTTCGTGAATTATCATGAAACTACCGTTGTGCGCGCTGCCGTTGTGGCGGGTCGAGATCTGCGTAGACTTTTCTTTCTTTGTACGCGACGTTGACATTCGTGTTCAAGGCATGTCGATCGAGTCGCTCTCCAGCCGTAAAATGAGGGTGATGCTGATCATGTTCGAACTGAGTGTTGGGGAGCGAAGCTTCGCGCGAGAGAAAATGGCTTCTAGCATAGGTACCTGGCACCTGACTATGTGTGGGGTTGGGGCCGATTCGTTAGATTTCACTATTGTCTCAGTCAGAGAAGACGTGTGACATCTAATCTTTCATTTTGTCAGGTAGTTGAACCACGATTGCGCGAGAATGTCAATGGCTCAAGGAACACGCAACAACAGGACGAGGTGGTAAGGAGCTGTTGTGTCTTACGTCTCAGAAGACCTCCTATAAGTGCCTTGTTGGCAGACCAACATGACCGTTACTCGAAAAGTAAGTAGATCATAATTGACGGCCCGTCCCACTGGCACCGAAAAGGAGCGGAAGGTTTTCAGGAGGATTCGGCTAAGCATTTGCCGCTTCCACATCCATGGCTTACGCCGGGAACTGCGCGTCAGGGGGGCTGTCGGGTAAGAAGCCACCAGTAGGAGATCAATCGACGCCAGAGAAACTACCTACATCGTGTGGATTCTAATAAGCTTTTTCTACGTCACCTTCAATTTGAAGGAGCCTGCGATAATTCCATGCAGCGAAGGCATCAGGCCGAGGACAGAAAAGGGCATTGCCTGCAGATTAATACGTGGAGGGTCAGATCACTGGGATACCCGGTATTCGACTTTGGCGTTACAGAAGAGGAAAGGATTATGTTCTGCCGGAATGGTTCGACATGGGCAAGGCGATCACCGGAGCGCTCTCCGCCTTGTGCTCGCGCAACCGGGGACGGATCTGCTCAATTTCCATTCGCCAGTCTCTCAAAATCAGCAACTTCTCGAAATTTCACCGTTAAAGCTACTTTCTTCACAGCCTCATCTCATCGTGTCCACATCCCTCTCTCCATTCTTGCGACCAGCAACCACGCTTAGATGCCTTTTACGACCGTCATGCCTCCACTCCGAGAAACACTGCATCAGTGGCAGGCGCGGGCCTTGGAGAAGGGGACGAAACAGGCATCTATGTTCGCTGTCGGCATTCCCTTCATAGTGATCACGAGCACCGTTGTCATTATGCGTATTCATGTGCGGTTAAGCTTGCTCAAGGTGCAGCTTGCGGCGGATGATTGTAAGCTCAACGTTCTAGCGCATGCTGAGAAGGGTTATACTTACATACCTGCATTTAGATCTGATGCTTGCTGGTACCTTTTTCACAATCTCGCTCTCAGTAGCGAACATGATATGTAAGTAGGTGTGATTTGGGACATATCAAGCAGGCGACTGATGATGGTGTCAAATAGGCGGCTGGTATGGCGTAGGCATGCATAGTGAGTTTTCAGTAGGGAACCGTCTGTAAATCAATCTAGTTGACATTTTGAGCAGCACTCGACATTCCTCCTGAAAACCTCACGCCAATGCTAAAAGCCAACCTCGCCACTCGCCTTCTGTACGTGGTGGGCATCTGTCTTGTAAAATTCAGTATTCTTGTCTTCTACCGGAAGCTCGACCCGCGCAAGACGACCAGGTGGATTGTCCACTTTCTCATGGCATTTGTTGCTGCACTTTCAATCGTCACTTTCTTCGTGTTGCTGTTCGTCTGCACGCCGCCATCTCTGTTCTGGGATCCAGTAGCGCAAGCTGCGCATCCCGAGAAGTGCTTGAAGCAGGCGACACAGCAAACTTTCTTCAACGTGAATGGGGTCATGAAGTGAGTATGTTCGCTTTCTTACGGAGTTTGTTGGGGCTAATATGAATGTCTTCTAGCATCGTACAAGATATCGCAATTTACGTACTTCCCATAAACATCGTCTGGAATCTACAGATGCCAAAACGACAGAAGATTGCTCTAGGCAGTCTCCTCTGCGTGGGACTTGTCGCCGTTGCAGGTGCGTTCGCACTTCCTTCCTCCCACGCGAAGAGCACAAGACTGACTGTGAATAGCCGGTTGCGTCCGCTTCTATTACGTACTCTTCCTCGCGAACGAAAAGGATATCTGGTACTACATGGCCGACTCCCTCAATTGGTGTAGCATTGAGATCTACGCAGGTATGACCACCGCTCAAATTTCCACCACGAGACCCAAAAATGTTAACACCCTCTCAGCGATCATCTGCAGTTCCGCATCGACCTTCAAAGCTATTCTCAAAACATATCTCCCCAAAGTATGGGGTAGTTACGGAAGTCGGGGCGCATCGTCCAACCCTCGCCACCAATACGATCAATCGCATAGCGGACAGTTTAACATGAAGCCTTTCGGCGCGTCGTCATCGAACAAGTCGCACAGCAACCGGAAGTATGGTATTAGCGATCTTACGGAAATTGGGAATGATAGTGAAGAGGCCATTGTGCAGGCTGGACATGTGCCCGTAAGCAAAGCGGAGACTTTGGGCGCAGAGAGAGAAGATTGAATGGTGTAGATTGCGGACCTTACTAAAAGATAAAGACAGCGTATGGGGATAGGAAACGACTCTGATGCAAAAGGTCGAGGCAAACTCAAATTAAGGCGCCATGGCGTAAAGGTGCACCGGAAGTCTGGAAATGCACACCGGTGCTTGTATTGATAGCAGATACTGGTTCTTCTACTTGCTCGGCATGCCAACACAATTCGCGAGGGTGATCATCCTCCGATCTTCCTTCAACGCAACCAGCTCATCAAGAAAGTCCTGTTCCCATGCCTTCTGCAGCCTCTTTGGCTCCCAGCCTAGCACTTTGCGCGCAACAACCGCTTTCGTAGCCTTGTTTCCGCCCCAACCACGTTCCGCTATGTCGACGCGGCCGGCCGTGAGCTCCTCCGCGATCTCTTGTAGCCCCACTTGGCGAATCTCCTTTTGCTGTGGGGTTCCCTCCCTCGGCAGTATGCCGTCAGCAAACGCCACATCCAAACACGCTTGGTTTATTTCCGTGATGAGTGCGCGACCCACCGCCGCGAACATTAAGCCGTTCTTACCCGAGGGAATGTATCCAACACCGCGGTCTTCTCGCTCGAGAATGGTACGCAAGAGGAGAACGTAGATGTCCGCGAGGTCGAGTACGTGGACCCAATCGAAGTTCGCCGTCTCGTTAAGCTTGAAGCCAAAGCCATGCTGTATCACGTACATCATGACCAGTGGTAGGACGATACCCTGCTTGTTGAATTGTCCTGTGCCTTCGCCGAAAATTAAGGGTGTGTTGACACTGACGGCTTGCACGCCACTCGCTGCGGCGGTTTCTAGGACGCCGACTTCGGCCGCGCGTTGCGAGTAAGGCTCCTTCTCGTCCAGCGCTTTCATAAACTTAAGGATCTCGGCGTTGTCTTCTTCGTCATTCCACTCGCGCACTGCTTGTGGAGGCTGCGTTAAGGGACGGTCGGACAAATTCGTGCAGCCGGAAATGTTCAGCATCCATGGCGCCGGCTTGCCAGCCTTGACGCGACGTGCGAGGCCGTTGACAAAAGCGATGGCGCCCTCAGGAATAAATCCAGAGCCCGTATTGAGGATGATGTCGTAGTCTGAAGCTGTGTCTTCAATAAAAGCTGTGTCTTCTAGGCCCGGCCATTTGATCGTGTTGATGCGAGATCCGTACGCTTCTTTAAGCTTGAGGGCTTGTGTATCATCGCGGATGAGGAGGTCGAAGGTGAGGTCTTTGATGCTCTGTGCTTTGTTGGCGAGTAGCTGGGATAGGACGGTGCCGCCGACGTAGCCTGTGGCACCAGTGATCAGAATCTTGCTCATCGTGGTGTTTTGTGCGAATGGTAGTAGGATTGGTAGAAAGAGGTCTTGTCGAAGTGTAATCAGCGCAGTGTGATCGCGGGGCCACAATACAGCCAACGACCCATGGACATATCCAGGATATCAGCCGCGTGCATGCGTCGCACTGCGGGTTTTGGACTGAGGTAGGATTAACATGATGTGAGCTTCCGTCTTAGGTTAGACTAAGATTCTAACCTGGGATGGATTGGCTAGATCCATGCTTATCGTATAGGCCGACTATGCCTATAAAGGGAACCCGCCGGCAAGGTCTCATTCTCTTTGCTAATTGTCGTGTCCGGAAAGTCTGAATTACCATGCTACAGTAAGCAGATTTGCAACAACTGTTTACGTTTGCAAGTACTGAACGAACACGGCTGTGGAAGAAATAGCAAGCAATTGGACCGATCGAAGGAGTGTCGGTCAAACTTAAACGAGGGAACGAGCACTGCATCTGACACTGTGTATATTTCCGCGGCACCTTTAAGCTGTAGACACAATTTTCAGAGTAGCAAAGTGCGAACCCTACAAGTTGACAAATGACACTCAGATTTGTGCGATCTTCACACCGGGGCTAAGCATTTGAGGGTATTATCTTAGCGAGCACCGAGGAATTGTAAATGAACACGCACGCTGTCGATTTAAGCTTTATACCTGAAGCCACGTACCAGCACTCGAAAAATTCATCTTGCAATGTAATAGCCATCGAAATATGAGAGGAACAAGTGTAGATGCGAAAGTAGTAGACCGTCCATTTTCTAGCTTATAATCTCCGCAGGCCCAAGAGCACATTGACCTGAGCCGCCTACAAGGTCGCCCTGAGGTGACACAAGAATTTGGACCTTGCCCAATCCATAGGGGCACATTTCAGTCGGTGCACCCTCATTTGGCCCTGAGCGTACCGCGTAAGCACAGGAGTTTGGAGGTATATATATCCAGTGATTACATCCAGGGACACCATAGCAGAATGAACAGCAATCACTCGCCCGCTCCATGTTATCGTTGTACAACCATGTGCCTGGCGGATTCACAAAGCCGTTAGCGACGCTGGTGGTTTGCCCTGAGCATTCGGTCTGTGTGGCTGTACTGGAAAGTGTGGTGGTAGCCTGTATGGTGGAGAAGAATGTTGTCTGGCACAAGTCAGCGAGGTTTCGAGCCATCTTCAAAAGCATGCGTGGCGCGACGAAATACTTACAGTTGCGAGAGGGGTCAATGTCGTGCTATCGGTGAACGTGATTGTGGTAGAGAGAGATACTGTGACAGAGCGTACTGGAGGTGTGATCGTCACTGTGGTTGTGACGATGGGTCGAGGCTTTGTTGCTGTTCTTGTCTGCGTAGTCGTCTTCGTCGTGGTTTTGCAAATTGAAACCGTCTTTGGAGATGGCTTGGGCCACACCTTCTGGCATGCCGGACAGATCAGATGGGTGGCGAAGCCCTTTAACCATGATGGTGGCTTGAGACTACGCGGGGCGGGAGGGGCGGGAACATTTGGAGCAGCCGGGGCAGTGGGAATACTTAAGGTGGTTGTCTCCGTTGTTACTACAGTGGTTTCAGTAGCGAATTCTGTTATCTAGACGGAACAATTAGCCACATCCATGCTGAATGCACCCTTGTGCTTACCGATGCGGACGAGGTGATGGTGCTGGTATCTGCGGTGAAAGTTGTCATCATGGTAGTCGAGAATGTGGCCGTTTCC
>Ga0247803_1000468_pt1 | contig 22175 bp, 20 predicted proteins | sample UWRJL014104B1_FD_180928 | JGI IMG/M metagenome (GOLD analysis project Ga0247803, IMG submission 180928) | Plant litter microbial communities from Arlington Agricultural Research Station in Wisconsin, United States - UWRJ-L014-104B-1 | ecosystem: Environmental > Terrestrial > Plant litter >...
ATTTAAGTCCGATCGGCAAACCCGTTGCTTCGGCCATTTGTTCGATAAAAGCAACCATTCCGCGCACATCGGAAAAAGCACTGTGATAAGGCGGAGAAACAATGTCAACACCCATGGGGACCTGACGTATTTCAGCAATTTCTGCTGTGATTTTACTGGCGGGAAGTACACCGCCTTTGCCGGGCTTGGCCCCCTGCGAAAGTTTCAGTTCAATCATCCTGACGAAGGAATTGTTCTGCGTCATTTTTACCAGTTTTTCCATCATAAAGTTTCCTTCATGATCCCTGACACCGAAATAGGAAGTGCCCATATTGAAAACGACATCTGCACCAAATTTGTGATAGGGAGATAGTCCGCCTTCACCGGTATTGTGATAGTTTCCAAATTTTAACGAACCTTTATTAAGCGATTCAATGGCACGTGACGAGAGCGATCCAAAGCTCATTGCACTCACATTCACCACAGAATGAGGCCGGTATGGACGTCTGCGCTTATGATATTCTCCAATCACTTTTGCCGAAGGAACGGCGTAATGATTGGGGTTCTTCCCCTGGCTTGCGTGGTGCGGATGTGAAGACGGAAGTTTGTAGGGAAGCATAGCGGGTTTGATCAAAACATAACCTGCCTGCTGCATATCCTGATCCGTTCCAAAGCCCTGATAATTGTTTTCCACTTTGGAAGAAGCGTAGATCCATGATCTCTGGCGACGGTTGAACGGTAATTCTTCGCGGTTATTGGCCACAATATACTGGCGTAGCTCCGGTCCAATCTTTTCAATCAGATAGCGGAAATGCCCTACCAGCGGAAAATTATGCTGAATGGTATGTTTTCTCTGTAAAATATCCTTTACTGCAACGATCAGCAAAATCAGAATGATATAGATCCAGAAAGGAATGGCGGAAACAAAGGAAAAAATCGATTCCATTAGTATAACTTGTTGATGATGAACATAATTTGTCCGGGCAATTGGCGGATCGCCCGGACTGATTTTGCAGGATTAAGCCTGGATTTCTTCCCATGTAGTGACCTTTGCCAGGTCATTCCAGTAGCCTGGGTATGATTTTACAACTACTTCCGGTTCTTCAATAATTACAGGGTGAATCATACCAACCGGAGCAAACGCCATGGCCATACGGTGGTCGTCGTATGTATGGATAGAAGGCGTGTGATCCTGCGGCCACTTGGCGATTCTGGAAACATTATATAAGTGGTTGGTCTCGATTTCTTTGAGTTCGGCTCCCAGTTTTTTGAGTTCCTGCTGAAGAGCGTGTACTCTGTCTGTTTCTTTAATTTTAAGACTTTCAATTCCTGTCATTGATACAGGTATATCCTTTACTGCACTGCAAACGGCAACCGTTTGGGCAAGATCAGGGCAGTTCGTGAAATCCCAGCCAATGGAAGCTGCCGAAGGAATTTTCGACAGGATAACACCTCCGTCTGTAAAAGTGCTTTCAACCCCGAAATGGCTCATGATTTTAACAATCTCGCTGTCGCCCTGCAAAGAGTCTTTTTTTAATCCTAGAAGCTCTACTTCTGCATCTTCTGCAAGTGCCACAATGCTGTACCAGTAACTGGCTCCCGACCAGTCGGACTCGATATCGTAAGGGCCGGGCGTATATCTGGATGGCGGAATGTGCAAGGTATTTGTATCCCAGTTGGCCTTATATTCAATGCCAAAAGTGGCCATTTGATTGAGCGTCATTTCAATATAAGGTCGTGATCCGACTTCCCCTTCCAGCTGAATGGTCAATCCGGCAGGGAGTGCGGGAGCTACAAGTAAAAGTGCAGATATGTATTGGCTGCTAACATTTCCTCTTATGCTCAACTCGTTTTTGCCAGAGTATTCAAATCCGTTCAGCAGCAACGGCGGATATCCTTCCACTTTTTCATACTGAATATCTGCACCCAAAATACGCAGGGCATCTACTAAAATTCCAATCGGCCGTTCGCACATCCGAGGCGTTCCCGTCATGCGTTTCTTTTGATTTGTTACAGAAAATAAAGCAGTTAAGAATCGCATGGTAGTTCCCGCATCGATTACATCTGCTTCAAAATCCTTCGATTCCAGCAAACGAAGCATGGTTTGTGAATCCCGTGCTTCGGAAATATTGGAAAGTTCACATTGAAAACCAGTTAATGCATTGATAATCAGAGCCCGGTTGCATTCGCTTTTGGAGGCAGCCAGTTTTATTTCTGCGCGAATTGGTTTTTGAGGTGGTTGTACAAGAATAGATTTCACTGTATAAATTTCTGGTTATTGAAGTAGGTTTAGACGCAGGACAAAATACGATGGAATATATTCCTATGTATTTTTAAGTCAGTCGTTTGTGAATATCCGGAGTCAGTAAGTCTCCAGTACTTTCAGTTTATTTTTGTGATTTATTTTAAAAGAAGAGAACGACATTTTATAGCAAAAGAACCCCGTTGCCATCAACGCACCCCCAACTATAAATGATGAGCCGTCGGTGGTAAAGCGTTTATTGTCAATGCCTTTATTGAAAAAGTCGGCTCCGATATAAATTAATCCTGCAAGCGGAAGCAAATAGGCAGCTTCCGTAACAAATGGAATACGACGGGAAACTTTCAGCAAACGAATATCCTTTAAAAGAATTTCCTGATAATCCATTCGTCCAACTGCTTCATTAACAATGCCAATGGTAAAAGAAGAATCCTTAACGGAAGCAATTGTTTCATTAAAACGAATGGTTTCGTTGTTCATGCGGAATTTAATATTGTCGCCTGGAAAAAACCGGTAACGGTGAAAACCACCGATGAAAGGTGAAGCGTCCAAAATCAGATATTTTTGGCCCGGAGTAGCGATTACGCGGTTGCTGCTATTTTGTTTAAGGAAAAGTTCTTCGCTTGTAAGTACCTTCTGCGCTTCGTAATGATCCTGTGCCCAGGCAGGAATATTCCCTAAAAAAAATAGAACTAGTATAAAAAGATGTTTTCTCATAAATTAAAATGAATGGTTCAAATATAGGGAATCATTATTTAAACGGGTTAAAGTGTTTCAATGTTGCCTGCCCTGAAAGCTATAAATTATCATGCTCAGGCGACTCTTCCTTCGAAACTTTTACCGAAATACCACCTGAAACAAGCATTTTCATGACATCTGTTGACGATGCTTCCAAAAAAATAACATTTTCAGTCGGGACAATAAATAATTCACCCGATAAAGAATACGACAGAGGCATATACACCGCAACATGGTCTGTTAAATGAAGATGGCTGAGGTCAGTTTGTGTAATGAAACCGACCTTTTTTATTCCCGTTTCCTTATACATCGTGACAAGAACCGGCTGATTGAATTTTTTATTATCGCCAACAAACGCCAGAATTAAATCTTTTATGGAGTAATAGATGAGGCTGACCAGAGGAATCCGGCGCATGATTCCTTCTGTAAATTTTAAAAACGATTGAGGAACAACCGTTGAAAAAAAGAATCCGAGTAAAATGATTCCGCATAAAATAATCAAAGCACCCAGGCCGGGCAGGTAAACTCTTTGGTTTCCTGAAATTGAAACATTGATCGGAATAATGTTATCAACAAATTCAATGGCGGTCCAGATAATAAGAGCAGTGGCGTAGAGAGGCGCAATCAGAACCAAGCCTCTGATGAAATAGCTGAGTATTCGTTTTAAGAAAAAATTTCTTATCTCCATCAATAAATGTGCTGAGGATATAAATGCCGTATATCGGAATAATATACGAAGGTACGGTTTTAAATGCTTTTTATTCTGATCGGCGCTGCATTTGCGACGGGTATTTCCATAAGAAAGGATGAATCGGGTGAGGGAAATATTGGACGTTGGAAATGGAATATGGATATTTGCACCCGCTAACGCAAAAAGTACCCTTTTAAAGGTTTTTGCGAAAAAATTGTCTTCTATCCTTATCGATATATGTATCAGGCCAGTTATTTAAAACATTTTACCGAAGAAGTATTTTTAGCAATCGGTTGCTCAGAAACGGAGGCCAGGCTGGCCTCTACGGTCCTGATCAGTGCGGATTTGCGCGGCGTGGATTCACACGGTATCGCGCGTCTGGCGGGTTATGTGCGCCTGTACGACAACGGACGACTTAATCCAACTCCTGACATCAAAATTGTTCATGAAACGCCCAGCACCGCGGTTGTAGACGGTGACCGCGGTCTCGGATTGGTTGTGGCCCCGCGGGCTATGGAAATTGCCATGGAAAAGGCTGAAAAAGTAGGTTCAGGTTGGGTTTCTGTTCGAAATTCCAATCATTTTGGCATTGCGGGTTATCATTCCATGCTGGCATTGGAAAAAGAAATGATCGGGATGACGATGACCAACGCCGCACCTTTGGTTGCGCCGACTTTTTCTCTTGACAAACTTTTAGGAACAAATCCTATTGCCGTGGCGGTTCCCGCAAATGAAGAGCCGCCTTTTGTGGCAGATTTTGCGTCCACTGCAGTGGCCTACGGAAAATTTGAAATATTGCAGCGAAAAGGGTTGCCGGCTCCGCTGGGCTGGGCGCAGGATGCGGAAGGCCATGATACGACGGACTCCAATGCAGTGAAAAGTGGGGGAGGATTGCTTCCCTTGGGATCGGACCGGGAACATGGCAGTCATAAAGGTTACGGATTGGGCGCGATTGTCGATATTTTTTCCGGGGTGCTTTCCGGCGCTAATTTTGGCCCCTGGGTTCCTCCGTTTGCTACGGCAGGTTTCATGCAGGCACAGCAGGGAGTAGGTTTGGGGACGGGACATTTTCTGGGAGCCATGCGGATCGACGGATTTCGTCCGGCGGATGAATTTAAAAAAGATATGGACAAATGGATTCGTGCGTTTCGCGGGGCAAGGGCAGTGGAAGGAAAGCAGGTTCTGATTCCGGGCGATCCGGAAAGGGAAATGGAAGCAATACGAAGTGTGTCAGGAATTGAACTTTTAGAACCTGTTGTTTTGTCATTATCTGAACTTGCAAAACGTTTTAATATTAGTTTTGACGTTAATTTGTAGTTGAAAGCATTTTTTAAATTATAAAACTGCTCAATGGCATTAGCTTACAGCTAATAGCCCGAAGCTAAAAGCTAATTTCCATGTCGCGTAATTTCAAAGTAGGATTATTTGTAACAATTGCAATCCTGACCACAACATTTACATTTTATTTCTGGCAGATTTTCAGAACACCGAATATTCAGCTCGACAAGCAGACAAGCTTTGCTTTATTGATTCCTGAAAATGCCACGTACCAGACTGTCCTTGACACTTTAAACAAACATGATGTCATTACGGACCACATTTCTTTTCGTTTTCTTGCCAAATTATTGAACTATCCCGAAAAGGTGAAGCCCGGCCGTTATGTTCTTAAACCGAATATGAGCAATTATGCGACGGTTAAAAAGCTGAGTTCAGGCGTTCAGGATCCGGTCAAACTGACTTTCAATAACATCAGATTAAAAGAAGATCTCATTGTCAGAATCGGGAACAAGTTTGAATTTGGGGAAGACAATTTCCGTAAAGCACTGGATAATCCGGAAGTTTGTAATAAATATGGTTTGGACACACTGACAATCGTTTCGATGTTCCTTCCCAATACCTACGACGTTTTTTGGACCACCAGCACTGAAAAGTTTCTGGATCGCATGCATTCAGAATATAAAAAATTCTGGACCGAAGAAAAAGTAGCCAAGGCAAAATCGATCGGCCTGACGCCCGTTCAGGTTTCGATTCTTGCATCCATTGTGGAAGAAGAACAGGCTAGAAAAGTGGACGAAAGACCGCGCGTTGCTGGTTTGTATATCAACAGATTAAATGCCCTGATGCCATTGCAGGCAGATCCCACGATCAAATTTGCGCTGCAGGATTTCGCTATCAAGCGCATCTTGAACGAACAATTGAAAGTACAGTCGCCATACAATACTTATGTCAACATCGGACTTCCTCCGGGCCCGATCCGTGTGGCGGATTTCAATTCCCTCGATGCAGTTCTGAATTACGACAAGCATGATTATTTATACATGTGTGCCAAAGCGGATTTGTCTGGTTATCATGCGTTTGCAAAAACATATCCCGACCATCTGAACAATGCCCGCATGTATCAGGCGGAACTGAACAGGTTGAAAATTATGAAATAATTTTTGGCTCTTGGTTCTGTAAAAAATCTTGTCAGTTTTAAAAATATGTTTTCTTACGAAGTAAAAGGAATACGCGTACGATATGCCGACACCGACCAGATGGGTTATGTCTATTACGGCAATTATGCGCGATATTATGAAATTGGCCGGGTAGAGGCATTGCGCAGCATTGACTTTCATTACAAAGTGATGGAAGATGAAGGCGTGATGATGCCAGTTTATGAGAACCGTTCCCGTTACTTAAAACCGGCCCGTTATGATGATTTGCTGTCCATAAAAGTGACATTGAACGAGCTTCCGGGCGTTCGTGTGGTTTTTCATTATGAAATCAGAAATCAGGATGGCATTTTGTTGAATACCGGAGAAACCACTTTGGTATTTCAGAGAATGGATAACTGGAAACTGTGCATGGCACCTGACAAGCTTCTGGAAAAGCTGAAACCATATTTTGATATTGAATAATTAATCCAAAAGATTATGCTTGAAAAACTGTTGCAAATCCGCCAGATCAAGCAACTCATTATCTGGTTGCAACGAACAATTCTGTTTCGGGGAACGGTTTCGATTTATGACATTCTGTTAAATCTCGTTCACAGTAACCGGAAGTACGATATTGATCAAAGGGCGTCCGCAGTGGCATACAGCCTTACGCTGGCCTCTTTTCCAGCGATTATTTTCCTGTTTACGCTGATCCCTTATATTCCTATTGCCGACCTGGATAAACAGATTATGTCTGTTTTAAAAGAGGTCATGCCCAGAGGAATTTATGAGGATGCCGATCAAACGATTATGGATATCCTGAGCCGCCCGCGCAAAGGTGTTTTGTCCTTTGGTTTTATTTTCGCCATGATCGCTTCAACCAATGGAATGATGTCGCTGATGCGTTCGTTCGACATGGTTTTTAAGCATGAAGAAACACGTGGGTTTTTAAAGCTCAGGGGAATCGCAATACTGCTGACGCTGGTTTTGATCATCGTACTGTTCGTTGCCATCGTGCTGCTTATCGTTGGTGACGCCGCTATGAACGTTGTCGGCGAATGGAACATCATCCGTGAGAATTGGCTGATTGTATTGCTGAATATTACGCGTTATCTGGTCAGTTTTGCTGCATTGATGTTTGCTATTTCCCTGATTTACCGTTTTGCGCCTTCCCGGAGTTTAAAATATTCCTTCTTTAATTCGGGTTCAGTGGTTGCATCTGTACTCATACTGACCGCTACTTATGGATTTTCCTTCTATCTCTCCAAATTCAGTTCGTACAACAAACTTTACGGTTCCATCGGAACCATGATCGCCCTGATGATCTGGTATTATCTTCTGGCGCTGTTGATCATTCTTGGCTTTGAAATCAACGCCAGCATTGCTACTGCAAAGCGTCTCGCCCGTAAGAAGCCGGCCTGATTTACCGAATAATAATAACTATTTTGAACCTGTGATTTAAAGCGGAACTTTGTGACTTTCGGTGATATTCAACGTATTTAAAAAGTCCGTTTTGGTAGGAATAAAAGCCATACGGCGTGCATGATGAAACATTCACAACCCCCGTTGGTGACAGTAGTTTTAACCGCTTTTAATCATCAAAGTTACATCCTGGAAGCTGTCCGGTCGGTTTTTTCTCAAACTTATGCCAATATCCAGCTCGTGGTGATCGACAATGGAAGCACAGACCGGACACTCGCATTGCTTGAAAATGAAAAGGAAAATTTTACTAATTTTCTGCTCATTAAAAATCTCTTCAACAAAGGTCTCTGCCAGTCATTCAATCAGGGACTTGCCATTGCCGACGGGAAATATATTATTGACCTTTCCGGAGATGACGTTCTGCTTCCGGAACGTATCGAAAAGCAGGTCAGCGCTTTTGAGCAGTTGTCAGAAAATCATGTGGTCGTTTTTACAAATGCACGTTATATCGACCTGCATAGCAAACCGATGAATTACCATTATCCGGTAAATCATGAAGGGCGCGCAATCGGAAATATTCCCACGGGCGACGTATATAAAAATGTCCTGGAAAAATATTTCATCTGTACGCCAACGATGATGATGCGTACTGAACTTCTCAGGCAAATGGGCGGTTACGACGAATCGCTTTGCTTTGAGGATTTTGATTTTTGGATACGCAGCTCGGTTAAATATCAATATTTTTATATGGATGAGGTTTTAACGTTTAAAAGAGTCACAAGCAACTCCCTGTCCAGCCAATTTTATAAAAAAGGGAGTGGCATGCTGCAATCCTGCTATGAAGTGTGTAACAAAGCGTATGATCTCAACAGGGACCAGGAAGAATTTGATCTTTTAGCAGCCAGGATCCGTACATTTATCAGGAAATGTTTTTACGCCCAGGAATTTGAATTGGCACTAAAATTTAGAAAGTTGCTCAATTATATTGAAAACCCGGGCTGGAAAACGGAGTGTATTGTTTTTCTTTGCCGGCTACGTCTTCCTGTCAATGTATTTTATCGGTTTTATATCAATCATTTACAAAAACTTTTTGCAAACAGGAAGGATTTAGCTTTTGAAATTGTTAGTTAAAAAAGTTAGTTCTCGTTATGCCTGCTGAATTCATTAAAATTTATCCTGAAAATCCAGATCCCAGAAGAATCCGGCAGGTTGTAGATTGCCTTCGCGACGGAGGTTTGGTTATTTATCCCACAGATACCGTTTATGGTTTGGGTTGTGACATTTACAATTCAAGAGCTGTTGAGAAAATTGCCCGGATCAAAGGGATCAAGCCTCAAAAGAACGATTTTTCATTCATTTGTTACGATTTAAGCCATATCGCCGACTACGCAAGAGTGGGAAATTCCGCTTTCAAAATCATGAAAAGAGTTTTGCCCGGGCCGTACACTTTTATTCTGGATGCAACCAGCAACGTGCCCAAGCTTCTGAATACAAATAAAAAAACAGTGGGAATACGTGTTCCGGACAACATGATTCCCCGTCTTTTTGTAAAAGAATTAGGAAATCCTATCGTTACTACTTCAATAAAGGATGATGATGAAATTATAGAGTATTCCACCGATCCGGAGTTGATTTTCGAAAAGTTTCAACACCAGGTCGATATGATTGTGGACGGAGGCTATGGTGGAAATATCGGGTCGACGATCGTACGTGCTACCGGGGAGGAATTCGAAGTGATCAGAGAAGGACTTGGGGATACAAGTATTTTCTTTTAATTTAATTGTAATAATTTAAAGTTGATATTGAACAATACTTGCTATATTAAATATTTATTATTATTTTTTTGATAATATCATTACCCTTTACCATATTTGATAAGTGCCAGAATTATCCATTATTGAACCGGTTTTAAGAGACGTAAGGCTTGAATTACAGTATCTTCCATGTCTGGAATATTTCACTTGCATCATGAATTATGACCGTGTCTGGATTGATGTTGAGGAGAAATATCTGAAACAAACTAGCAGAAACCGTTGCAGTGTTTTGACGGCAAATAAAGTAGATACATTGTCAGTTCCGGTAAAATCAGCCGGGCAGGAAAGTTTAACGAAAGACATAAAAATCGATTACAGCCAGGACTGGATCCGCCGACATTTGGGATGCTTTCAGTCGGCTTACGGAAAATCACCTTTTTATGAATATTGCTCATCTGAGTTTATTTCTGTTTTTCAAAAAAAATATGACTTTCTTATCGATCTAAATTATGATTTATTGACAATTTGTCTTAGATTGGTGGGAATAAAGAAAGAGGTTACGTACAATTTGTCAGGCATGAAAAACAGTCAAAATGAGCTAATTGACGATATTTCAGCGATTAACAATAAAAAAAGTCAAAATAACTTTAAATATTATCAGCCAATACCGTACTACCAAACCTTCGGGAATGATTTTGTGAGTAACTTGAGTATTGTTGATTTGATTTTCAATATGGGGCCCGAAGCAAGAAGTGTTTTGTTAAGATCCTGCAAGAGATAATGAAGCTAATTTGAACAAACAATGTTCATGCAGCGTTTAGAATATTAAACACTTTTTATTGCTACACATGGAAGCAAAATTTTCGAATAGAGTGAAAGAAGTCATTTCCATGAGCCGTGAGGAAGCTCTTCGGCTTGGGCATGATTACATTGGTGCCGAACACTTATTACTAGGAATGATACGTGAGGGCGATGGTGTTGCAATTGGTTTGTTGAAAAAACTCGGCGTTTCTCTGGATGATGTGCGACAGACAATCGAACAGGCAACAAAGGGAGCTGCTACCAATAATGTAAAGAACTTACAGAATATCCCTCTAACCCGACAATCAGAAAAAGTATTAAAAATTACTTATCTGGAAGCAAAAATTTTCAAAAGCCCTTTAATAGGAACTGAACATTTACTGCTGTCAATTTTACGTGATGAGGACAATGTAGGGACCCAAATCTTACATAAGTTTAACGTTAATTACGAGGTCATCAAAGAAATGTTAGAATATCAATCATCTGGTTCAAGACCCCATATGGGTCCGGAAACCGAAGACGGAGACGACGAAGCTAGAGGTGGAATGTTTGGAGGAGGAAGCGGGTCTGCGTCTGGAAAAGAATCAAAGGGAGCAGAAAAATCACGTACTCCTGTTTTAGATAACTTCGGCCGCGATTTGACAAAAATGGCGGAAGTTGGAAAGCTGGATCCGATCGTTGGCCGTGAAAAAGAAATTGAACGCGTTGCCCAGATATTAAGCCGTAGAAAAAAGAACAATCCGATCCTGATCGGAGAACCCGGAGTAGGTAAAACTGCAATTGCAGAAGGACTTGCTCTCAGAATTGTTCAGAAAAAAGTTTCACGCGTTTTATTTGGCAAGCGTGTGGTTACACTTGATCTTGCTTCCCTGGTTGCCGGTACCAAATACCGCGGTCAGTTTGAAGAAAGGATGAAGGCTGTAATGAATGAACTGGAAAAATCACCGGATGTAATTCTGTTCATAGATGAACTCCACACAATTGTTGGGGCTGGCGGTGCATCAGGTTCGCTGGATGCTTCCAATATGTTCAAACCTGCTCTTTCACGTGGGGAAATTCAATGTATCGGAGCAACTACTTTGGATGAATATCGTCAGTACATTGAAAAAGACGGAGCACTTGCACGTCGTTTCCAAATGGTGATGGTGGATGCAACTTCTATTGAAGAAACGATCCAGATCCTGGAAAATATCAAAGATAAGTATGAAGAACATCACCATGTGAATTATACTCCGGAATCGATCAGCACGGCGGTTAAATTATCTGAACGTTACATTACAGACAGATTCCTGCCGGACAAAGCGATTGACGTAATGGACGAAGTAGGAGCTCGTGTTCACATCAGCAACATCACGGTTCCGGAAGATATTCTTGTTCTTGAAGAACAAATAGAGAATATCAAACAGGAAAAAAACCGAGTTGTTAAAAGCCAGAAATACGAAGAGGCTGCGCAGTTACGTGATCGTGAGAAAAAACTAATAGATCAGTTGGATCGTGCTAAAATGGCATGGGAAGAAGAAACCAAACAAAAACGTTACACCGTTACTGAGCAAAATGTTGCGGAAGTGGTGGCGATGATGACGGGTATCCCTGTGACAAATGTATCAATGGACGAGGGCAAGAAATTGCTCAACATGGCTGACGAATTGAAAGCCAAAGTGATCGGTCAGAATCCTCCAATTGAGAAATTGGTAAAAGCCATTCAGCGTACCAGGGTGGGTTTGAAAGATCCGAAGAAGCCAATTGGTTCGTTCATATTCCTTGGGCCGACCGGTGTTGGTAAAACAGAATTAGCGAAAGTGCTCGCCACATATTTGTTCGACAAAGACGATGCGCTTGTGCGTATTGATATGAGTGAATATATGGAGAAATTCAGCGTATCGCGTTTGGTTGGAGCTCCTCCGGGATATGTTGGTTACGAAGAAGGTGGTCAGTTAACCGAAAAAATTCGTCGTAAGCCATATAGCGTAATCTTATTGGATGAGATCGAAAAAGCACATCCTGATGTTTTCAACATACTTCTTCAGGTTCTTGATGATGGTATTTTGACAGACGGATTGGGACGCAGAGTTGATTTTAGAAATACGATCATCATCATGACCTCAAACATTGGAGCGCGTGATTTGAAAGATTTCGGATCAGGAATCGGATTCTCGACAAAAGCCAAATCTGACAACCTGGATGATATCATGAAAGGCACCATTCAAAGTGCACTTCGTAAAGCATTCTCTCCGGAGTTCCTGAATCGTTTGGACGATGTAATTGTGTTCAATTCGTTGCAGAGAGAAGATCTTCACAAGATTATCGATATTTCTCTTGGCAAGTTGTTCAACCGTGTGAAAGGTTTGGGTTATGAAATCGAATTGACAGTTGAAGCAAAAGATTTCTTATCTGAAAAAGGATATGATCCACAGTACGGGGCGCGTCCTCTAAATCGTGCGATCCAGAAATACCTTGAAGATCCCGTGGCAGAAGAAATTCTAAAAGGTGATTTACGCGAAGGAGATGTTTTGGTAGCAAACCATGAGGAAAAATCTGAGGAGCTGACCATAAAGGTTCGTAAAAAAGAAGAAGAACTGGCCAACTAAATCAGTCGGTTTTAGATAGATAGTGAGGAAAGGGCGGGTCGCGAGATTCGCCCTTTCCTTGTAAATATGTGTTGGGTTACATATTAGGTTCAGACAGCGCTGAAAATCTAATTCAGTATTTGATATACAATTTGACCAATTCACGTTATGAATTAGTTTATATTTAGCCTTTGAAAATCCTTACAGATTCCAATGAGAAATCGCTTTTTATATGTCTTCGTTTTGCTAAGTTCATTCACATTATTTTCTGCTTCGCAAGCGGTTTCTCAGACACTTGCCCCGGGCCCCCAAGTCCTGACATTTTTCTCTGACGCCGACGATACAGAGCAGCCGTATGCTTTATATATACCTGAAAATTACGATCCTGCAAAAAAATATCCGATGGTTATGATGCTTCACGGCGCTGGCTCGAACCATAGACTGGATTTGCGCCGGGTATTTGGCAAGAGTAATGCAGAGGGTGAAAACGATGTGGAGGCAACCAGATACTTTCCAAAATGGGATAATGTCGATTATATCGTCGCTGCTCCCTATGCACGCGGCACGGCAGGTTACCAGGGAATTCCCGAAGGAGATGTATACGATGTACTGGATGACGTAAAGAAGCGATTTAATATTGATGAAAACCGGATTTATCTGACCGGACTTTCCATGGGCGGAGGAGGTACATTGTGGCTTGGCCTTACCCGTCCTGATATATGGGCTGCCATTGCACCAGTTTGCCCTGCACCTCCAAAAGGAACCTTCGACCTTGCTGCCAATGCACTTAATTTTCCAGTCCATTTTTTTCATGGAGATGCGGATCCCGTGGTTCCGGTGGATAGCAGCAGGAAATGGGTTTCTCATTTACAGGATCTGGGCGTTGAGGTTTTTTATAAAGAATTTGCGGATGTCAAGCATGATAGCTGGGTGAACGCATATGACAGTGAGTATATCTTTGAATGGTTTGGTCCGGCTGTGAGAAATCCTTTTCCAAATAAGGTGCAGTTTGTAAGCAGGAACTATAAATACGATAAAGCCTTTTGGGTGCAATTTGACAAAATTAGTTACGGGTCACTGGCTGAAATAAATGCGAATTTCGACAAAGAGAATGCGTTAACGGTCACTACCAAAAACCTTGAAGCCTACACTTTAAATCTGGCAGGTCATCCTAAATTCAAAGCAGGATCGGAAGTACAGATAAAGGTTGACGGAACAATTCTCAAAACCAAGGGCGACAGCAGCATTTCATTTGTAAAGAAGAATAAGGTTTGGATTGTAGGAGCAGAGAAAAACAGCTCAGAACTTTACAAGAAAAAAGGTTCAGAAGGGCCTGTTTACGATGCGTTTTCTCAAAGACATGTATATGTTTACGGGACATTGGACAATCCGTCAAAAGAAGAACTTAAAGCAAGAAAAGATATAGCAACCCAGGCAGCTGACTGGTCGCATTACCGCGGAGAGTTTTTGGGCAGAATTATGTTTTTCCCGAGGGTACTTTCTGATAAAGAAGTAAGAAAAAGTGATATTGAAAGTTCGAATCTAATTTTGTTTGGAACCAGGGAGACAAACGCTGTCATCTCAGGTTATGCTGATAAATTGCCTATGCATTTAAAAGCATCGGTTAAAGATTATGGGTTGTTCTATGTATTTCCGGTTGACAAACATTATGTGGCTATTAATTCCGGGCTGCCTTGGTGGACAGGCGCGAAGGATTCAGGTTTGCCTTTTGTATTGCCCACTCACCGAAAACTCTCTGAATATAAGGACCTGATCTTTTTCAAAGAAACATCTGAGAAAGTGATCGTGGACGACTATTTTACACCTTACTGGACGGTTTCACCAGAGATAAAAACCATTCTTACAACATCCGGGATGATTACTTTTCCCCAATAATTTTACCAATTTTTTTACCTTTTATTTATTTTACCATGAACATCGACGAAAAGATTTCGCGGAAATCGTTTATTAAAGCCAGCGCTTTTGCTTTGATGACACCCATGTTGTCAAAGCTGGATTTGCAAATGAAGTCACCCTCTAAAATAGGATTACAACTTTATACACTCAGGGATGCAATCAGCAAGGATCTGGAAGGAACGCTGAAAAAAGTGGCAACCATTGGCTACAAGGAAGTGGAAACTTTCGGATATTCAGATGGGAAATTTTTTGGTAAAACACCTGCTGAATTTAAATCTTTGCTGAAAACCTATGGTCTTAATGCGGTGAGCGGGCATTATGGAGCCGGTGTTGAGAGAAAAGAAACAAAGGGTACACTGAGCAATGATTGGGAAAGAGCAGTTAACGATGCGGCAGAAATAGGACAGAAATATGTTGTTTGCGCGTATCTGACACCCAATGAGCGCAAATCTATTGAAGACTACAAGAAGTACGTTGATCTTTTCAACAAGGCTGGTGAAGTTGCTAAAAAAGCAGGTTTACAATTTGGATACCACAACCATGATTTCGAATTTCAGAAGCTGGACGGCGAAATCGGTTACGATTACATTGCAGGCAGGACGGACCCAAAACTTGTTAAATTGGAGCTGGACTTATATTGGGTAGTAAAAGGAGGATTAGATCCCGTGGATTTATTCAAAAAATATCCGGGCCGCTTCCCATTGTGGCACGTAAAAGACATGGACAAATCCGACAAGTCTTTTGCAGAAGTGGGCACCGGTTCTGTTGACTTCGCGAAAATTTTTGCTGCACGCAAACTTTCCGGAATGACCAATTTCTTCGTAGAGCAGGATGTAACAAAAGGTCCTGTTTTCGATGCAATCACGACCAGTTACAAAAACCTTGTAACCATGAAAGTGTAGGTCTAATTAAGGCAGTTCAAAAAGAAGACCCGGTCGCATGGCAACCGGGTCTTTCTAATATTTATGCAGATAAAATTTTAATTAACAAGTTGCAGTTTAAGCTCATTCAGCCTGCTTCTTAGCGAAGCGTCTATCTGGCGGTCGTTAACGCGTAAAATGTATCCACCGATCAGATTGGAATCAACCTTTTCCTCCAGCTGGATGGTTTTACCCGTTGCAGAAGCTACAATATTGATAAATTGTTTTCTAAGTTCTTCGGTTAGTGGCGTTGTAGTAATAACAGTAGCACTTAGGATACCCTGGTTTTCATCATAAAGCTTGATGAATTCATCAGCAATAGCATCCAGAATTGACTCCCGGTTTTTCTTGGTAATGATTGTGAAAATGGCGTATGAAATCGGATCAACACGGTCATGAAAAATAGCTTTCAGTATAGCAAGTTTTTTTTCATGGCGAACCACCGGGCTTTTCAGGGCAAGCATTAAGCCCCGGTTTTTACTGGCAGTATCCTTGAATAACTTCATATCCTGAAATACAGCTTCCAAAGCGTTTTTTTCTTTGGCCAGCTCAATAAGCGACTTAGCGTATCTGGATGCAACTATACCAACAGACATAGTAAATTGATTTTGAAATGAATTGGGGTTTCCTTCTCAGGATCGCCGTTAAAATAAGATAAAACCGAATTGAAAATTAATTCAAACGGGCAGAAGAAGCCAGGTCAGCTATCAGTTTTTCCTGTGATTCCTTATCTTTCAATTCACGATGTAAAACTTTTTCAGCAATTTCCAGAGACAACGTAGCTACTTCCTTACGGATTTTGGCAACAGCTACCTGTTGTTCGGTACGAATGGTTTCACGTGCACTTTCAATGATTTTTTGCGCTTCAACAGCCGCTTTATCTTTAGATTCAAGAATGGTACGGTCGGCCGCATCTTTCGCATCACGAAGAATGCGATCACGAATGGCATTAGCCTCAACAATCAGTTTTTCATTGTCAGATTTCAGCTGTATCATTTCTGCCTTTGTTCTTTCGGCAAGATCAAGTGCACCCTGAATTTCATTTTCGCGTTCTTTCAAACCGGCGATAATCGGCTTCCACGCAAATTTTGCCAGGATAAAAACAACCAGCAAAAATACCACCAGCATCCAGAAAATAAGACCTGGGTTAGGAGTAAGCAATGACATAATATTAGACGAGTTTTAGTTGTAAAATAGCAGACAAATAATGTCCTGATAATTTCAATGATCTCTTAGTTATTAAAAATGTGTGGAAGCCTACTGCTCCCACACGAATTTTTTCACGCCTTCCTATGCCTAATGCAAAAATGAAGTTTAAGACAATGAAGTCTTTGCGTTGTGCTCTACTAAAGCTTGAAAGAAATAAGCAGACAGATAACCGCAGCGAACAATGCAACCGCTTCAATAAGAGCAGCGATAATAAGCATTGCAGTCTGGATTGCACCAGCAGCTTCTGGCTGACGTGCGATACCTTCTACTGCACTTCCACCAATTTTACCGATACCAAGACCAGCACCAATAGCAGCAAGGCCAGCACCGATAGCAGCACCGAAAACGGCTAAACCTGCACCACTTTGTTCCGTAGCCTGAAGCAAAATTTGAAGCAACATAATTGTGTTTGTTTTAAATATAAATTAATAAAAAAAGAGATTCAGATTAATCAATGCCCGTGATCGGCATGAGAATGTTCTTCAATGGCACTTCCAATGTACATCGAAGATAACAGGGTGAAAATAAATGCCTGGATGAATGCCACCATGATCTCGATAAAGTTCAGGAACAATGCAAACAGGGAAATTACAGGCGCGATAGCGAAACTTTGGAAAATAAATATCAATCCAAAAAGACTTAACAAAATGATGTGACCGGCAGTCATGTTGGCAAATAACCGGACCATCAGAGAAAACGGTTTCATGAATACCCCAACGATTTCAACAGGGATCATGATGATCAGCAATGGAATTGGAACACCTGTTGGCTTAACCAAATGTTTGTAATAATTTCCATTTGCATTCAGGTGCACCACGATAAATGTAAGTACAGCCAATGTCATGGTGACAGCAATATTTCCTGTTAAGTTGGCAGATCCGGGAAGCAAACCAAGTATGTTATTGACCAGAATAAAGAAAAATAATGTCAGCAAATAAGGCAGGTATTTTTCATATTTCGGACCTACGTTAGGTTTAACAACGTCGTCGCGGATGAAAAGTATAATTACCTCCATGGCGGACTGAAATCCTTTCGGCGCTTTTCCTCTGTTACGTTGATAAGATTTTCCAATGCTGGTAAAAATCAATATCAGTATAACAGCACTCAAAAGCATGGAAGCGACATTCTTGGTTATAGAAAAGTCGTAAACGGTACGGGTTTCATCCACCGGAACGATAGTTTCGGAATCGCCATGTATCAGGTGGTAGCCTTTGTATTCGTGATGGTCATTGTGGAAATTAGAAGACGAAAATACTTCAATTCCTCTGTCAGCGGAATAAAGAATTACAGGTAATGGAAGCACTACACCATGAGAAAATTCCCATTCATGAGAATCCGCAATATGGTGCATGATCATTTTACCAATATCGAACTTTTCCTCTGACTCTTCCAGATTATGTTCAATTTCATGCTCCGCCTTATTGATGCCGTCAACTACCTTTTCAGGTTCATGTTGTTCGTGCTCCTGGGCGCTTACCGGAACAGAAAAAAAGCAGGTTGCCGCTATAAGGGCCGTGGATAAAATCGTTCTGAAATGCGTATACATAAATGCTTGAAATACTATGCTTTGTCAATCGCGGCGCAAGTTACGATACAAACCATATATTTCAAAGCAAGTATAAAATAAATAGAGTGCAAAAAAGTTCAATACAAATGCAAATGAGTCAGTTAGCCCGTTGAATAAAAAGATTGCTATAAAGATCAGGCTGAGTATTAGCCTGCCAACGATGGTAGAAAGGTAGAATGTGACAAATTTTTCACGATTGTTCCTCAGGCCAAATTCCATCAGCCGGTGGATCAGAAAAGACAAACCAAAAAAGAAAGCAAGTATGTACCATATATATGGATGTATTATTGAATCGGGACCGAATCTTTGAGCAAGGAATAATACAATTCCCAGAATGATGGTCGCTACTGTACTTCTAAGCATATTGAGTAATTATTGGCCGTTACCGGTTTTGGATAGTCCTTTGATGAGCAAATAAAGAGACGCAGCAATGGAAGTCAGCGACAAAATCAAGGTCCACACAGGCGTGGCGTTTTGCTGCCATTCGTCCAGTTTATAGCCTGCATACGTAAACACAAGGATGGTGCCCAGCATCTGCATGGCCATGCCGGAATACTTTAAAAATCCTGATGATTTTCTGCCACCGGACCCTTTCAGGGATTCCCCGATTTCACTTTTTTTACCCTGTGCCATTTTCTCTTCCCTGGATTTTCTGACAAAAATGAATCAAATTTTGTAAATGGCAGTATCTTCGATACGTAATTATAAAAATTACCGTTTTAGTTTTGCCAGGTAAAGATATCAAACACACCCCTTAAAGTATTATTTGTGATAGACATTTTAGTCTCCCTTATTCGTAAAACCGTCTTTTGTCTCGTTACAATTTCTATTTTGGCTGCCTGTTCACAGTACAGTACAAAACCTGCTGCCATTGGCTTTCACAATTTCTCTGCGCGTTATAATGCCTATTTTCTGGGAGACCAGGATTTGCAGGAAGCAGAGTTTGCAATAAAAAAAGCTTATAAGGAAGACTACAATCAGCTTCTGCCCATATTGCTTCCAATGGATTCGTTGCTTGCGTTACCGGCAAAACCGCAGTTGGAGAGTGCTATAAAAAAAGCCTCCATTGTTGCTGAAAAGCATCAAAACAGTCGCTGGATCGATAACAGTTACATCATTCTTGGTAAATCAAGGTTATACCTTGGTCAATGGGCGGACGGACTTGAAGCGTTGCGTTACGTTTATGCCAACGGAAGGGATGAAAATGATAAAAACAGGGCTTTGATCGTTTTGATGAAAGCATATATTTACAAAAAAGATTTTTCAAATGCGCTGGGTGTAGCAGAATATTTAAGTCAGCAGCCGCTTGATAAATCATCGATTAAGGAATTTTATATTACCAAAGCTTATCTGCACCAGCAGAATGGCGAATACCTTACTTCGGTAGCGATCCTGGAAGAAACTTTTCCGTTGTTAAAAAAGTCGACCGAAACGGCCAGAATACATTTTGCTGCCGCTCAAATGTACGATCGGCTTGGCCAGTATGCTTTGGCAAACAAGCATTATCGGCGTGTTGCCAAAAACAGACCGAATTATGATCTTGGGTTTTATTCGTCTATGAATTCTTTACAAAACAAGGTGATTTTAGACCCCAAAACAGACTTGTCAAAAATTGGGTTTGATGCCATGCTGCGTGACCGTAAAAACAATGACCTGAGGGATCGGATTTACTTCACGATGGGGATGCTGGCTGAACACCGGAATGATTTGCCTGCTGCGGTTCAATATCTGCAAAAATCGGTTGCGGCTTCCTCTGGTGCGAATATCACCCAAAAGTCTTATACTTATTTACAGCTTGCGAGGATCAATTACGAATCTCTCGAAAAATTTGAATTGGCTAAATCCTATTACGACAGCGCGTTGGCAATACTGCCAAAAGACGCTCCGGAATACCGGCTGGTTTCAGATCGTAAAAGAGCATTGGATAATTTTGTGACACAATTTTCTGTTGTCAGCAAAGAAGACAGCCTGCAGAAACTGGCACAAATGAATCCGGCTGCTTTAAGTAATAAAATTGACGGTATCATTGAAGCAAGGGAAAAAGCGAGATTGGAACAGGAGAAAAAAATGCGGGAAGCTACTGTCGCTTCTATAAATACCTCCGGCATTGGTTCCGCCGGACCTATACTTGATGGCAACCAGAGAAGGTGGGAACTTTATGATCCTGCCCTAATTAATCAGGGGAAAATTGAGTTTAAAAGAATCTGGGGAAACCGGGTGCTTGAAGACGACTGGCGAAGAAGCAGCAAGCAAACGCGCTCTGTTGCCGGTAGTGCTTCGGGTGCATCTGATTCGGTTTCGATGGTGGCCGCGGTGGATACGGTGATGACAAAAGACAGCCCTGCCTGGAAAACAATGCATGAAGAGCTGATGAAAAATGTTCCGTTGACTGACGCTCAGTTTGTAAATTCTCAAAAAAATAAGGAAGAAGCACTTTACAAACTTGGGAAAATATACAGGTTTGACTTGAAAGAATCTGACAAGGCGGTGGTTACCTTTAACCGGTTACTGAATGAATATCCGAAGACACAGTATAAGGATGAAATTTATTATCTTGTTTACCTCACGTTGGCGGATGATGATCAGAACAGAACGGCTTGGAAGGATAAATTGCTGAATGAATTCCCTAACTCTACCTATGCAAGACTGATCAGCAAAACTCCTGATACAGGCGCACAGCAGGGAAATCCGGTTAAGGAATATGAAAGCACTTACCAATTGTATGTGGATGGAAATTATACCAAAGCGCTTGAAAATATTGAAGCGAATTTGCCATCGTACAAAGGCGGTGTCATGGAGGACAAATTTGCCTTGTTGCGCGTTTTTCTTATTGGTAAAGTCCGTGGAAAAGAGGCATATTCTCAGGCAATCACTGAATTCATTCGCTTGTACCCTGCCAGTATTTACCTTCCCAGATTAAAAGAAATGCAGGAACTGAGTGCCCTTTCAATAGGAAAGAGATAATTTTAGTTTTTGTACCTTTATTGTTTATTAATAACTACCCCATAAATATGATTGAGTTACAACCCGGAAAGTACCGTCGCAGCATTGTCCGATTATGGAGATTTGTCGCAATAGGTCTGGGTCTCGTTATTTTGTACATCGTTGCCGTAAGTTATAATTTCTTTTGGCTATTCGGTGGGATGCCGGATTTGAAAACACTTGAAAATCCAAAAAGCGAACTTGCCTCAGAGCTTATTTCAGAAGACGGAAAGTCTTTAGGTAAGTATTTTACAGAAAACCGCACGTCGATAGAAATAGGTCAGATATCTCCCAATTTGCTGGAAGCGCTGCTTGCGACAGAAGATGCCCGTTTTGTAAACCATTCAGGAATTGATCCGAGGAGTTTGCTTCGGGTGGTGAAAGGATTGGCAACCGGTAATTCAAGTTCCGGAGGTGGAAGTACGCTCACGCAACAGGTGGCAAAAAATCTTTTTCAGACACGTTCAGAGAAATACAGGGGAGTTCTGGGCTATATACCTTTGGTTAAGACAGTGATTTCCAAAACCAAGGAGTGGATACTGGCCGTGATTCTGGAGCGTAAGTATACCAAGCAGGAGATTATGCAGATGTATCTCAATACGGTTTCGTTTGGAAATAATACTTATGGAATCAAGGTTGCCGCAAAAACTTACTTTAACAAGGAAGCCTGGGATGTGAACGTAACAGAGGCTGCGCTGCTTGTGGGAATGCTTCAGAATCCTACTCTTTACAATCCGTTGCGGTTTCCCACCAATGCCCTGAACAGAAGAAATACGGTTCTTGCCCAGATGGCAAAATATGAATATTTGTCAGAAGATAAATTTGAGTCCTTCAAAGAAAAACCATTGGGCCTGAATTTTACCATTGACAGTCACAATACGGGGTTGGCACCTTATTTCAGGCAGTCGATGAGAAATTATCTCAAAAGCTGGGTGAAACTGTACAATGACGAGC
>Ga0247803_1000470_pt1 | contig 22127 bp, 16 predicted proteins | sample UWRJL014104B1_FD_180928 | JGI IMG/M metagenome (GOLD analysis project Ga0247803, IMG submission 180928) | Plant litter microbial communities from Arlington Agricultural Research Station in Wisconsin, United States - UWRJ-L014-104B-1 | ecosystem: Environmental > Terrestrial > Plant litter >...
CGAAGACGCCGAGCTTGTTCGCCGGTTCCGGTTCCTGGTCGAAGTGCTGCTTGTACGCCAGCCAGACCACGACGGCGCCGATGATGGCGCCGATCATCTGGGCGGCGATATAGACCAGCACCGAGACCACGTTCACCGGCACACCCGAGCCGAACTCGGTGGCACCGGAGGACACCAGGCCCAGCGTGACCGCCGGGTTCAGGTGTGCACCGGAGTTGTAAGAGACGATCACACCGGCGAAGACCGCGAGGCCCCAACCGATGGTGACCATGAGGAACCCGGCTCCGAAGCCTTTGTTCTTCGTGAGGGCGACGTTGGCGACAACGCCACAGCCGAGGAGTACGAGGAGGGCTGTGCCCACCAGCTCCGAGAGGAATACAACACCGAGATTGTCCACATTGACCTTTCGTGTTTGCGTGCCCGCGGGAAATTGTGCGGTCCTGACACGTTATCGAGCCAAAAACCGCAGAATGGTAGCCCCGCGCGCACGTTTGTGCAGATTGGGAGGTGGGGAAGTCCCCCACCTCCCGTCTGGTCTACGGGGCCGAAACGGCCTCTGAGGCGCCCAGGAGGTCGACGCCGTGCACCTCGGCAAGCTCCTGGGCGGCCGCGGTCACCTCGGCGGCGCTCTGGGCCGCGTCCCAGCCGAGCACGGGAGCCAGCACGCCGGCCAGTTCCTCGAGCAGGGCCACGCTCAGCCCGCCGACGAAGGCGAGGCTGGTGCGGCGCAGCAGCAGGTCGATCAGGTGGGTGACCGACTCCTCACGCGCCAGGTACTCGATCTCCCGGCGGGTGTAGAGCGGGTTGTGCGCGAGCGGCGCATCCGGGGCTTCGGTCAGGAAGTCGATGATCGTGCCGGCCCGGGTGCCGTACCGGGTGAGCAGCGCCTGGGCGCGGGCGCGGCCGACCTCGTCGCCGTGCGCGGCGAGCCAGACGGTGTGCGCGGCGGGGGTGGCAGGGAAGTCCTTGCCGCCACCGATGGCGAGCCCCTCGGTGGACACCGTGCGCGGCACACCGAGCAGGGTGAGGATGTCGCCGCTGAGGTGTTCGGCCAGGGCGCGGAAGGTGGTCCACTTGCCGCCGACCAGGCTGAGCAGGGTGCCGGGACGCGCGCCCAGCGGGCTGGACTCGATGCGGTAGTCGCGCGACACGAAGCCGGGCGCCTCGTCGTCGTGCCGGGGCAGCGGTCGCACGCCGGCGAACCTGAAGACGATGTGCGAGCGGTCGACCGTGATGTCGGGGAAGACGTGCTTGACCAGGTCGAAGAAGTAGTCGATCTCGTCTTCGGTGGTGCGGATCGGCTGGCTCATGTCGTGCTCGAGGTCGGTGGTGCCGATGAGCACCCGGCCGGCCAGCGGGTAGATCAGCACGATGCGGCCGTCGCTGTTCTCGAAGAAGATCTCGCCGCCACCGGTCGCCGCGAGCAGCTCAGGGTGGTCCAGCACGATGTGCGAGCCCTTGGTGCCGCCCATGTAGGTGCTGGCCGCGCCGAGCGCGGCGTTGGTCAGGTCGGTCCAGGGGCCGGAGGTGTTCACGACAACGTCGGCGGCGAAGCTGAATTCCTCGCCGGTGACGGTGTTGCGGAGGCGCACGCCGTCGGCGTCCATCCCGACCGCTTCGACGTAGTTGGCCGCGCGGGCGTGCGCTCCGGTGTCGAGGCCGTCGCGGAGCACGTCCAGGGCGAGGCGCTCCGGGTCGTGCATCGACGCGTCGTAGTAAGTGGCCGTGTACTTGAGGCCGGGGTTCAGCCGCGGCAGGCGCTCCAGGGACTTCTTGCGGCCGTGGAACTCGTGCTTGGGCACCGAGCCGCCGTCGCGGGAGAAGGAGTCGTAGAGCACCAGGCCCACCTTGATCAGCAGCGCGCCGCGCTCCTGCGCCTTGCCCTGCTTGTGGGTGAGGAAGCGCAGCGGCGCGGCGAGCACCCCGGAGAACGCGGAGAACATCGGCACCGTGGTCTTCAGCGGCTTCACGTAGTGGGGCGCGATCTTCAGCAGACCGTTCCGCTCGGTGACCGACTCCTTGACGAGCCTGAATTCGCCGTTCTCCAGGTAGCGGATGCCGCCGTGGATCATGTGCGACGACGCCGCGGAGGCGCCGGAGACGTAGTCGCCCCGGTCGATGATGGTGACGTCGACGCCCTGCAGCGCCAGGTCGCGGAACGTGGCGATGCCGTTGATGCCGGCGCCGATGATGAGCACCTTCGCGGTGGGGCGCTCGGCGAGGGCAGATCGGGCGGAATCAGCGGGCGAGGAAAGAGGGTTGGACTGCACTGTTCACTACCTTTGTTCGTCATTCGGACCGGGCGGTGACCGGGTGATGCTCGGCCGAATTGGTGCGGACGGCCCAGCCGGGTTTGCGCGGGGGCCCTCCATATGGATTAATCAAGCTTGAGTAGATCAATCACATCCGGTCAAGCCGAGTGAACAAACGTGCAAGGAGGGGCTGTGAGCCTCGTCGACGAGTCAGCGCAGTCCGATCGGGTGCGGGATGCCCTCACTGCCGCGCACCTGTATTACATGCAAGACCTGACGATGGATGCCATCGCCCACGAGCTGCACACCTCCCGCTCCTCGGTGTCCCGCCTGCTCAGCCATGCCCGCGCGACCGGTCTGGTCGACATTCAGATCCGCTCTCCCCTGGACGCACCGAGCCGCCTCGAACTGCTCATCCAGGAGCGTTTCCACATCACCGCGCACGTCGTTCCGGTGCCCGATCACGCCACGGATGTGGACAGATTGGAGCGGGTGGCGCTCTCTGTTGCACGGATTCTCGGTCAGTTCTTCGACTCGAACATGGTGCTGGGCATCGCCTGGGGGTCGACGATGAACGCCATCAGCCGGCACGTCACGCCCAAGCAGACCCACGGTTCGCAGATCATCCAGCTCAACGGCGCCGGCAATATGCGCACCACCGGCCTCAGCTATGCCAGCGAGATCCTCGGCCGGTTCGGCTATGCGTTCGGCGCGCACGTGCACCAGTTCCCGGTGCCGGCGTTCTTCGACAGCCCCGCCACCAAGCAGGCGCTCTGGCGCGAACGCAGCGTCAGCCGGCTGCTCGAGATGCAGGCCCGGATGGACGTGGCCCTGTTCGGCCTCGGCTCGCCGTTCTCCGAGGTGCCCAGCCACGTTTACGCCGGAGGCTACCTGGAGGAGGCGGACTACGCCTCGCTCAGCCGCTCCGAGGTGGTGGGCGATGTGGCCACCATCTTCTTCCGGGCGGACGGCTCCACCGACGGGATCCCGCTGAACACCCGCGGCACCGGCCCCGATTTCGACGTGCTCCGTCGAACTCCGCGCCGGCTCTGTGTGGTGTCTGGAACGGCGAAACTGCCGAGCCTTCGCGGGGCGTTGAAGGCCGACCTGATCACGGATTTGTTCGTCGACGAGAGCACCGCCCGGGCCCTGGTCGCCACCATCTGAGAAACCCGAGACGTCGTCAGGTTACGTCGGGAATACCGCGCCGCCGTGCGCGTTGAGATATAACTGACTATAAGAAACGTGCTCCGGGGTCGGTGAGAATCCGAACCGGCGGTGAAAGTCCGCGAGCCGGGACCTGATTGTTGGGTACCGGTTGAGCTGGTGAAATTCCAGCACCGACGGTTAAAGTCCGGATGGGAGGCGCACGAATCGATGGTTCCTTGTGGACCGTCGACGGCTTTCGCGTACACGAAAACCCCCTCCCGGAGAGCGTCACAACGACGGGACAGGGAATGCAACAGCAGCACACGCTCGAGCGCTCGATGCGCCGAGCCCTGCAGCTGGCGGCCAACGGCCCGGCCGAGGGCGTCAACCCCCGCGTCGGCTGCGTGATCCTGAACCCGGCCGGCGAGATCATCGCCGAGGGCTGGCATCGCGGCGCCGGCACCTGCCACGCCGAAGTGGATGCCCTCGCCCAGCTCGACCCGGACGCCGCCCGCGGCGCCACCGCCGTGGTCACCCTCGAACCCTGCAACCACACCGGACGCACCGGCCCGTGCGCGCTCGCGCTCATCGACGCCGGCGTGGCCCAGGTGGTCTACGCCGTCGCCGACCCCGGACCGCATTCCGCCGGCGGCGCCGACCGGCTCCGCGCGGCCGGCGTCGACGTGACCGGCGGCCTGCTCGCCGGCGACGCCAGGGCCTTCCTGGCCGACTGGCTGGTGTCGGCGCGCCTGGGCCGCCCGCACGTCACCGTGAAATGGGCGTCCAGCCTCGACGGCCGCGCCGCCGCAGACGACGGCTCCAGCCGGTGGATCACCGGGCCCGCCGCCCGTCTCGACGTGCACGAGCGCCGCGCCGACGCCGACGCGATCCTCGTGGGCACCGGAACGATCCTCGCCGATGACCCGGCCCTGACCGCCCGGGCCGCCGACGGCACCCTGCTGGCCCACCAGCCGCGGCCCGTGGTGGTGGGGCGCCGGCCGGTCCCGGCCGGAGCGGCCGTGCACGGGCATCCGCTCACCCCGTGGTTTCTCACCGAGCACGACGTGCCCACCCTGCTCCAGGACCTCCGCGAGCGCGGGATCCGCCGGGTCTTCGTTGAGGGCGGTCCCACCCTGGCCAGCGCCTTCGTGCGGGCCGGCCTGGTCGACGACTACCTCATCTACCTGGCGCCCACCCTGCTCGGCGGCGACAGGTTGGCCCTGGGCGACATCGGCGTCGCCGGCATCGACGAGCAGCGCCGGTTGCGGATCGGCGAGCTGCTCCGGCTCGGCGACGACCTGCTGCTGATCGCCCACCCCCTCACGCCGGCCCCGGCAGACGAGACCCTTCCTTCCGAAACGACCACCAGGGCCACCCCGGCCCCGACGAGCTAAGGACCAGCATGTTCACCGGAATCATTGAGGAGCTCGGCACCGTCGAGCGCATCGAGCACACGGCGGATGCCGCCCGGCTCACCATCCGCGGGCCGCTCGTGGTCGACGGCGCCGGGCACGGCGACTCCATCTCGGTGAACGGCGTCTGCCTCACCGTGGTGGAGCAGACCCCCGATACCTTCACCGCCGACGTGATGGCGCAGACCCTGTCGATGTCCACCCTCGAGGGTGTCGCCGCCGGGTCGCCGGTGAACCTGGAACGCGCCGCCCTGGTGGGCGGCCGGCTCGGCGGCCACATAGTGCAGGGTCACATCGACGGCACCGGCACCGTGCTGGCCGTCGTGCCCGGCGAGGCGTGGCAGGTCGTGCGGTTCAGCCTCGACGCGGCGCTGGCACCGCTGGTCGTCGACAAGGGCTCGATCGCCATCGACGGCGTCTCCCTCACGGTGAGCAACATCTCCCCCGCCGCGCTGGCCGACCAGTGGTTCGAGGTGTCGCTGATCCCCGAGACCCTCGCCGCCACGACGCTCGGCGCTCTCACGGTCGGCGACCGGGTGAACCTCGAAACCGACATCATCGCCCGGCACGTCGAACGGATGCTCGCCCTCGCCGCCCGCACGCCCGCCCCGGGCGCCCCCTCAACCGAAACATCCGCACCATCCGCAGTTCTAAGGAGCACCTCATGAGCCTCGCCGATATCCCCACCGCCCTGGCGGCACTCCGGCTCGGCAAACCCGTCATCGTTGCCGACGACGAGGGCCGCGAAAACGAGGGCGACGTGATCATCTCCGCCCAGCTGGCCACCCAGGAATGGATCGCCTGGACCGTGCGCAACTCCAGCGGATTCATCTGCGCGCCGATGACCAACGACATCGCCGACACCCTCGACCTGCCCGTGATGGTGCTCAACAATGAGGACCCGCGCGGCACCAACTACACGGTCACCGTGGACGCCGCCGACCGGCTGAGCACCGGCATCAGCGCCGCCGACCGGGCGCACACCCTGCGGGTGCTCGCCGAACCCAGTTCCACCCCGGCCAGCCTCAACCGGCCCGGCCACATCCTGCCGCTGCGCGCCATGGACGGCGGCGTGCGGGAGCGCGACGGCCACACCGAGGCCGCGGTGGACCTGATGAAGCTGGCCGGCCTCACCCCCGTCGCCGGCATCGCCGAGATCGTCGCGGACGACGGCGAGATGATGCGCCTGCCTGGCCTCCTCGCGCTCGGCGAACGCGAAGGCGTTCCGGTGATCACCATCGCCGACCTCATCGCGCACCTGCAGGAATTCCACTGCGACGACGACCTCGCCTCGGTCAGCCCGATCCGCGAATCGCCGCGGGTGGACTTTGAGGTGGAGACCACCGTGCCCACCGAACACGGCTCGTTCCAGATCCGCGCCTACCGCGACCGGATGACCGGCGCCGACCACGTGGCCATCGTCTCTGGCACGCCCAGCGACGGGTCACTGGTGCGGGTGCATTCCGAGTGCCTTACCGGTGAGGCCTTCGGTTCGCTCAAATGCGAGTGCGGGCCGCAGCTGCAGGCCGCACTGGACACCATCGAACGGGACGGCGGCGTGGTGGTGTACCTGCGCGGCCAGGAGGGCCGCGGCATCGGCCTGATCAACAAGCTGCGCGCCTACAAGCTGCAGGAGGACGGCCTGGACACCCTCGACGCCAACCTGGCGCTGGGCCTGCCGGCCGACTCCCGCGATTACGGCGCGGCCAGCGCCATCCTCGACGAGCTGGGCCTCGGCTCGGTGCGCCTGCTCACCAACAACCCGGAGAAGGTGCGCCAGCTCGAGGCGTACGGCGTGACGGTCACCGAGCGGGTGCCGCTCGTCGTGGGCGTCGGCAGCCACAACGAGGACTACCTGGCGGCCAAGCGCGACCGCATGGGCCATGAAATCTCAGCACACCAGATCGTGAAAGGACTCGCACTATGAGTGGAGCAGGCTCCCCCGACATCTCTGTCGACGGCACCGGACTGGAGGTCGTGATCATTGCCGGCCGCTGGCACGACGTGATCACCGACGGCCTCATCGCGGGCGCCACCCGGGTGCTCGAGGCCTCCGGCGCGACGTTCTCCCTGGTGCGCGTGCCCGGCAGCTTCGAACTGCCGGTGGCGAGCAAGGTGGCGCTGGACAGCGGCGCTGACGCGGTGGTGGCGCTCGGCGTGATCATCCGCGGCGGTACCCCGCACTTCGAGTACGTCTCGGCGGCGGCGACGGATGGCCTCACCCGGGTGGCGCTGGACACCGGCAAGCCGGTGGGCTTCGGTGTGCTCACCCTCGACGACGAACAGCAGGGCCTGGACCGGGCCGGGCTGCCCGGCTCCAAGGAAGACAAGGGCGAGGAAGCCGCCACTGCGGCGCTGGCCACGGCCCTGGTGCTCAAGGCCCTGCGCGAGCGCGCCGCCGCCTAGCGGGGTTCGAGGAGAGCGGTCACCCGTTCGAGCAGGTCGTTGGCGCGGAACGGCTTGATCAGGTAGGCATCCGCCCCGGTCGCCATGGCCAGGGCGATGTCGCTGTCCTGCGACTTCGCGGTGAGCAGCAGGATGCGCGGCTGGGTCAGCGCGGCGTCGGCCCGCACCTGCGCGCACACCTCGATGCCCGTGAGCTTGGGCATCATCCAGTCCAGCACGATCAGGTCGGGTGACCCGGCGCGGGCGGCGGCGAGGCCCTCCTCGCCGTCGGCCGCCTCGGTCACCTCGTGCCCGGCCCGGCGCAATTTGTGGCCGATCAGGGCCCTGACGTCCTCGTCGTCCTCGACGATCAATATGCGTGGCATCCGGCGTGTCCCCTGGTTCGGCGTTCGATCTCGCGCGTCTGACACCCGCACTGGGCACACGACACGCTACGTTGACAATATCCAATCGCGCCGCGGTCGGTTTCACAGGGGGAGACACCACGCCGGTGAACAATCTCGTCGCGTCGCTCTGGGCCGCACCCCGCAGCTGGCGCTATTCGGCGATTCTGGTGCTCCTGCTGCTGGCCTACGGGCTCGGGCGCGCCTCCCTGGCCGCGCCCACGTCGCAGACCGGCGTCGCCTCCTGGTGGCCCGCCGCCGCGGCCGCCGTTCTCGCGATGTGCGTCGCCAAGGGCCGGGAACGCGCCCTGGTGGCGGTGTTGGTGGCCGTGGTCAGCGTGGCGTCGAACCTCGGCGGCGGCCGTCCCCTGCCGGTGGCGCTCGGGTTCGGGCTGGCCAACGCGCTGGAGGCGGTCGTGGTCGTCGGCATCCTGGCCGGCCGCGACGAACCTGCCCGGCTGCACACGGTGCGGGACGTGCTCCGCTTCACCATCGCGGTGTTCTGCGGCGCCGCGACGATCGGGCTCGTCGCCGCGGGCACCCTGGCCATGTTCGAGAGCGCCGCGTTCGGCACGGTGCTGCTCTCGGCCGTTCCCTCGCACGCCTTCGCGGTCTTTGTGCTCCTGCCGCTGGCCCTGGTGCAGAGCGGCCGGCGCCGGCCGGACCGCCGCCTGGAGCTTCTCATTCACGTGGGCTTCATGCTGCTGGTTCTCGGCATCGCGTACGGGCCGGGCCGGTCACTGCCGATCTCCTTCCTGATCCTGCCCCTGCTCACCTGGGCGGCGTTCAGGTTCGGCATCAGGATCGTGGCCTGGGAACTGTGCGGAACGGCGCTGGTCGCGTCGGGTCTGACCTCGATGGGGATCGGCTACTTCACCTCCGGCCAGGGCAGCAGCAGCATCGCCACCGCCGGGTCCTTTGTGCAGATCTTCCTGGTCACCTACGCCAGCTCGGTGCTGCTGCTGGCCGCGGAGCTCGCCCAGCGTGACGACCTGCTCGACCGGGAGCGGGAGGTGGTGAACGCCCTGCGTGACCTGAACCGGCAGAAAGACGACTTCGTGTCGTCGGTCAGCCACGAGCTGCGCACCCCGATCACCAGCATCCTGGGCTTCGCCGAAGAGCTCGAGGAGACCACCCTCGACGCCGAGCAGGCCCGGTTCACCCGGGTGATCGTGCGCAACTCCCATCGGCTGGCGCAGCTGGTGGAGGACCTGCTCGACCTGTCCAAGATGAGCACCCAGTCCGATGCCGGCCAGTCCGAGCCCGTCGACCTGGCGGCGCTGGTGGCCGAGTGCGTCGAGGAGCTGGCCCCGCAGGCGCAGACCGCCGGGGTGAGCCTGACCGTCGAGTTCGGCGCGGGGCCGTTCGACGTGCACAGCTCGGCCTCCGACCTGCGCCGGGTACTCACCAACCTGGTCTCCAACGCGGTCAAGTTCACACCCCCGCACGGCCAGGTCTGGGTCGGCTGCTCCGCCGACGCCGACGCGGACGCCGACGGGGTGCTGCTCACCGTCAGTGACAACGGCATCGGCATCCCCCCGGCCGACATCGAGAAGGTCTTCGACATGTTCTTCAGGTCGGCCAGCGCCGAGTCCCTCGCGGGCACCGGGCTCGGGCTTCCCCTGACGAAGGGACTCGTCGACAGGCTCGGCGGCAGCATCGACCTGCAGTCCGACGGCCGCACCGGCACCCACGTCACGGTCGCCCTCCCCCGCGTCCCGACGCTGCGGGCCGCCGCGGCACCCACACCGGCCGCACCTGCCGCGACGGCCGTGGCGGATTCGTCGGCCGCCACGGCGCGAATGTAGGGTGAATCAGGCCACCACAAGCGGCCGACCTCTTTTCTGAGCGTTACCCCGTCCGCCCCAGACGACTGACCGCCGTCTCGCGCCGAGACTCAGCCACGCCATTTCCCTTCATTCGAAAGCGCCAGCCCCCATGTCAGCATCCACAGCGGCGGCCACGTCCGTCGCCCCCGCGCCCACGAATCCTCGCAGTCGCGTCATCCTGGCCAGCCTCATCGGCACCACGATCGAGTTCTACGATTTCTACGTCTACGCCACCGCCGCGGTCCTGGTCTTCCCGCACCTGTTCTTCCCCAGCGGCAACGAGACCGCGGCCCTGCTCGCCTCCTTCGCGGTGTTCGGCGCCGCCATGGTGGCCCGTCCGCTCGGCGCGCTGTTCTTCGGCCACTTCGGCGACCGGAAGGGCCGCAAGGCGACCCTGGTCGGCGCGCTGCTCACCATGGGCATCGCCACCTTCCTGATCGGGCTGCTGCCCACCTACGCCATGGTCGGCTGGCTCGCCCCGGCGATGCTGGTCATCCTGCGCCTCGCCCAGGGCTTCGCGCTCGGCGGCGAGTGGAGCGGCGCGGCCCTGGTCGCCACGGAGAACGCGCCCAAGGGCAAGCGCGCCTGGTACGGCACCTTCCCGCAGGTCGGCGCCCCGCTCGGCTTCATCATCGCCAACGGCCTGTTCCTGCTGATCGCCCTGCTGCTGCCCTCCGACGACCCGACCCGGCCGTCCGACGCGTTCCTCGAGTGGGCCTGGCGAGTGCCGTTCCTGTTCAGCGCCGTCATGGTGATCGTGGGCCTCTGGGTGCGGCTGCGCCTGGTGGAAAGCGACGCGTTCACCAAGATCGTCACCACCAAGAAGGTGGCCAAGCGGCCGCTCGCCGCGGTGTTCAAGACCAACTGGCGTGAACTCATCCTGGGCACCTTCATCATGCTGGCCACCTACGTGCTGTTCTACCTGATGACCACGTTCAGCCTCAGCTACGGCCGTGCGGCAACGGATGCGCCGGTGGCGGGCCTGGGCTACAGCTACACGACGTTCGTGCTGATGATGATCGGCGGGGTGCTGTTCTTCGGCATCTTCACCCTCGCCTCCGGCCCCTGGGCCGACCGGTTCGGCCGCCGTCGCACGCTGCTCTGGGTGACCGCGGGCATCGTGGTGTTCGGATTCCTGTTCGTGCCGCTGCTCGGCGCCGGATTCATCGGTGTGATGGTGTTCCTGGTGCTCGGCTTCACCCTGATGGGCATGACCTTCGGCCCGATGGGCGCGCTGCTGCCCGAGCTGTTCCCCACCAACGTGCGCTACACCGGCTCCGCGTTCGCGTACAACATGAGCTCGATCCTCGGCGCGGCCGTGGCACCGTTCATCGCCGTGTGGCTGTGGACCCTCGGTGAGGGCAGCCCGTTCTGGGTGGGCATCTACCTCTCGGTGATGGGCCTGATCACCCTGGTGGCGCTGTACCTCAGCCGCGAAACCCGCGACCTCGACCTCGAGCGCTAACGGCCGCCCGCACCCCCAACTCGCACCCCCAGCTCGCGAAAGCGGTCATATGGTTGCCTCAGTTCGCTGAGGTAGCCACATGGCCGCTTTCGCGCCCTTGGGGTGTCAATTTAAGTTGACATTCTGGAGAGCTGTCAATTAGGGTTGACGGCATGTTGGATGACACCGGACGAACTTTGATCGGCGATGCGGGCTCCGGCGACCCGATCGAGACGCTGCGGGCGATCAAGCGGATGCGCGGCGAACTCGACCGCGCCGAAGCCGCGGCGGTACGGCGGGCCCGCAACGCGAACGCGCCCTGGCAGCTGATCGCCCTGGCCCTGGAGGTCTCCCGGCAGGCCGTGCACAAGAAGTACGGCCGGGCCTAGATCCGGGCGGGCGGCGGTTAAGCTCGACTGGTGAGTACGACAACCCCCGGCACCGCTTCGTCCGACACCCCCGCACCCAAACCGCGTTCCCGCATGGGCCGCCGCGGCGCCCAGGCCGAGGGGCCGCGGGCATCCTTCAGCCAGCTGTTGCCCTACCTCTCCGAGCACAAGGCCGTGCTCAGCGTGGTGGTGGTGCTCAGCATCCTCGGCGCCGCCGCGAGCCTGGCCCAGCCGCTGTTGGTGAGCCAGGTGATCACCCTCGTCGAGGCCGGCGACCCGCTCGACAACATCGTCACCGCGCTGGTCGCGCTCGTCGTGGTCTCCGCGTTGATCAGCGGCTACCAGCACTACCTGCTGCAGCGCACCGGCGAGGGCGTGGTGCTCTCCAGCCGTCGTCGCCTGATCGGGCGGATGCTGAACCTGCCGATCAGCCAGTTCGACGCCCGCCGCACCGGCGACCTGGTCTCCCGGGTGAGCTCGGACACCACACTGCTGCGCGCCGTGCTCACCCAGGGCGCCGTCGAGGCCATCGGCGGCTCGCTCACCTTCATCGGCGCCATCATCGCGATGCTCATCATCGACCCGGTGCTGCTCGGCCTGACCGTGCTCGTGATCGCGGTGTCGGTGGTCACCGTGGTGCTGCTGTCGCGGCGCATCCGCACCGCCAGCCTGGCCGCGCAGACCAAGGTCGGCGACCTGGCCGCCAGCGTGGAACGCGCCATCAGCGCGGTGCGCACGGTGCGCGCCGCCAACGCCACCGCCCGCGAGATCACGGTGGTCGAGAAGGACGCGGAGGGTGCCTGGCAGATGGGCATCAAAGTCGCCAAGGTCTCGGCCCTGGTCGTGCCGATCGCCGGCATCGCCCTGCAGGTGTCGCTGCTCGTGGTGCTCGGCGTCGGCGGTTTCCGGGTCGCGGACGGCAGCATCACCATCGCCAACCTGGTCTCGTTCATCCTCTTCCTGTTCATGATGATCATGCCGTTGGGCCAGTTCTTCGGCGCGATCACCTCGGTGAACTCGGCGCTGGGGGCGCTCGGTCGCATCCAGGAGATCATCGACCTGCCCAGCGAGGACCAGTTCGACCGCGAGATCGCGCCGCTGGCCATCGTGGTGGGCGCCGCGAACGCCAGGGTCAACCCGGATGCGCCGGCGATCTCCTTCGAGGACGTGCGATTCCACTACGCGCCCACCGTGCTCGCCACGACGGATGCCGCCACCGGCGAGCAGCTCGCCGCCGTGCGGCCCGGGCCGGTCGCCCAGGCGGTCCTCGCGGCCGAGGACGGCAGCACCCCCGACGCCACGACGGAATTCGCCGGCGCGGACTCGACCTCCCCGGATGCCGTCACCGCCGGTCCCGCCGCTCCCGCCGTGCCGAAGCCGGTGCTCCGCGGGGTCTCGTTCAGTGCCCCGCGCGGCCTGCGCACCGCACTGGTGGGCCCGTCCGGCGCCGGCAAGAGCACCATCCTCGCCCTCATCGAGCGGTTCTACGACGCCGACTCCGGCGTGGTGCGGCTCGGCGGCCTGGACATCCGGAGCCTGGACCGTACCGACCTGCGCGGCCAGATCGGCTACGTGGAGCAGGACGCCCCCGTGTTGGCCGGCTCGCTGCGGGACAACCTCACCCTGGCCACGCCGGACGCCACCGACGAGCAGTGCATCGCCGTGCTGCACGCCGTGAACCTCGGCGAGGTGCTCGACCGTGACCCGGCCGGGCTCGCCGCGGCGGTCGGTGAGGACGGCGTCAAGCTCTCCGGCGGCGAACGCCAACGCCTGGCGATCGCCCGAGCGCTGCTCGCGGCGCCGCCGATCCTGTTGTTGGACGAGTCCACCTCGAGCCTGGACGGCATGAACGAACAGCTGATGCGCGAGGCCATCGACGCCGTGGCCGTGGACCGCACCCTGATCGTGATCGCGCACCGGCTCTCCACCGTGGTGGACTCCGACCAGATCGTGGTGCTCGATCACGGCGAGGTCGTGGGCACCGGCACGCACTCCGAGCTGGTCGCCTCCACCCCGCTGTACCGCGACCTGGCGAAGCACCAGCTGCTGGTCTAACCCGGCTCGGCGAGTCGTTCGCGAGCTCCTCCCCCCGCGAAAGCGGGCGTGTGGCTGCTTCGGCACCCCCGAAGCAACCACTTGACCGCTTTCGCGAGGGGGCTCAGGGGCGGATGAAGCGCAGCGTGACGATTTCGAACGGGCGCAGGGTCAGGGTGAGCTCGTGCGACGGCCCGGGCAGTGGCTCTTCGGACGACTCCTCGGCCGACGGGGCCCCGGCGGCGAGCTCGGCGCGGGGGGCGGCCAGCGGGCGCTCGAGCAGGTCGGTCTCGACCACATTCGCCGCCTCGAAGTGACGGATGAGCCGGGCCGTCGACCGGTTGCCGTGCGCTTCGTAGAGCCGCACAATGAGGTCGCCACTCCGGTCCTCGGCGAGTTTGACCGCCTCGACCACCACGGCTGGGTTGTCGACGCGCAGCAGCGGTTCGATGGCCGCCCCGGCCACCCCGGTCACGGTGCGGAGCGGCAGATTGAGCCGATAGCCCTCGGCCACGGCCTCGGGGATGCCGGCGTTTACTCGCAGGGAGACCCGCAGTTCGTGCCGGCCCTGGTCGGCTTCTGGATCGGGGAAGACCGCCGCACGTAACAGCGACAGCCTCACCGTGGTCGCCGACCGGCCGGCGCCATCCGGGGACCGGCTGATGTCGTGGCCGTACGTGGAGTCGTTGCCCACCGCCACCCCGTAGCCGGGCTCGCCCACGTGCACCCAGCGGTGCGCCACCGTCTCGAAGCGGGCAGCATCCCAGGACGTGTTGGTGTGCGTGGCCCGGAAGACGTGGCCGAACTGGATCTCCGACGCGGCCCGATCGGCGTTCACGTCCAGTGGGAACGCCAATTTGAGCAGCTTCTGCCGTTCGTGCCAGTCCAGGTCCCAGTGCAGGTCCATCGCCGTCGACCCCGCCGACAGGGTGATGTCTTCGACCACGCGGGACGAACCAAAGGCGCGGGTGACCCGCACCGTGACTCGTTCCGGAGTTTCCAGGACCACCTCGACGGACTCGGCCGTCGTGAGGTCGACGGTGTTTCGTTTGTAGTGTTCGTCGATGTCCCAGGCGTCCCATTGGGTGGGGGTGTCCCGGTGCAGTTGCAGCAGGTTGCCCCGGGATCCGACGGGCACCAGTTCGCGGCGCGCGACCACATCCCACAGCGAGCTAAAGAGCCCGTCGGGGTCAATGGTGACGGCAACGAGCCCGTTGTCGAGCACAAGGCCTCCCGCCGTGCGCGTCAGGGTGACGTCAGCCGTCGGCGCCGCCGGATCGGGGTGAGCGGCATCCGCGCCCGCCATCGCGGCCACACCGTCGACGGCGTAGGGCCCCGCGTTGAGAAGCACGGTGGCGTCGCCGTCGGAGAACAGCTGCCGCACGGACGTCTCGATCAACCCGGTCAGGGTGTCGGCAACGGCGGCGTAGTTGCGTTCGGCTTCCTGGTGCACCCAGGCTATGGATGAGCCGGGCAGGATGTCGTGGAACTGTTGCAGCAGCACGGTGTGCCAGGTCTGCTCGAGCAGATCGTATGGGTACGCGGCGCCTGAGCGCACAGCGGCCGTGGTCGCCCACAGTTCGGCCTCGCGCAGCTGGTGTTCGCTGCGACGGTTGCCGCGTTTGGTGCGCGCCTGGGAGGTGTATGTGCCCCGGTGGAACTCGAGGTACAACTCGCCGAGCCACACCGGCGGCTCGGGGTACTCGGCCTCCGCCGCCTCGAAAAAGCGTCGCGGGCTGGACAGCTCAACCGTTGGCGAGCCTTCCAGCGACTCGGTTCGGCGGGCGGCGGCGATCATCTCCATGGTCGGTCCGCCGCCGCCGTCCCCCCAACCGAATGGCACGAGCGATGTGTTGGCCGTCCCCTTTTCGGCATACTGGTGCTCCGCTCGCGCCAGCTCCTCCCCCGACAACTCCGCGTTGTACGTGTCGACGGGAGGGAAGTGTGTGAAAATCTGGGTGCCGTCGATGCCTTCCCACCGGAAGGTGTGGTGCGGCATCAAATTGGTTTCATTCCAGGAGGTCTTCTGAGTCAGAAACCACCGGGATCCGGCCGCCGCCACGATCTGCGGCAACGCCGCCGAGTAGCCGAACGAGTCGGGCAGCCACACCTCCAGCGGCTCGACGCCGAATTCCTCCATGAAGAAGCGTTTCCCGGCCACGAATTGGCGAGCCAGCGCCTCGCCGCCGGGCATATTGGTGTCCGACTCGACCCACATCCCGCCCACTGGCACGAACGTGCCGGCGGCCACCTGTGCCTTGACCCTGGCGAACAGTTCCGGGTAGTGCTCCTTGAGCCAGGCGTACTGCTGGGCGGATGAGGCGGCGAAGGTGAAGTCGGGGTTCTGCTCGATCAAAGCCAGCACATTGGAGAAGGTGCGTGCCACCTTGCGCACAGTCTCCCGCACCGGCCACAACCAGGCGCTGTCGATATGCGCGTGCCCCACGGCATGCAGGTGATGGGCACTCGCATTCGCCGGGCGTGAGAGTACCCCGGCGAGCTCGGAGCGTCCATCGGCCGCCGTCCCCGCGACGTCATCGGGGTCCACAACATCGATGCTGCGTTCGAGCGCGCGCAGAATCTCGGCCCGCCGGGCCAGACCCTTCGGAAGCTCGCGCATGAGCCCCGTCAGAGTCCAGAAGTCCTGGAGGAGCTCCCAGACTGTCTGGTCTCTGAGGACGATGTCCACCTGCCGAAGCCGGTAGATAGGGGTGGTCCCGGCCGTGGCGGGGTCGCCCTTATCGGTGGCGACGAAGGTGAAGCCGGAGGTGACATCCGGGTTCGCGGCTGCCTCGATGTAGAGGTCGATGCTTCCGCCTGCTCCCGTCGTCAGCGGCACGGAGCGATTGCGGGGTTCGACCGCTTTGAGGATGACCCCGTCCGGCGACCAGACCAGGCCTTCCGCCTGGAATCCCGGCGTCGCCTGACTGAAGCCGAGATCGACCAGCAATTCGACCCGGAGCGTGTCGTCGACCAACCAGTCGGCCGGAACACTGCCGGTGATGTGCAACCAGGTCGTGCCCCACGGACGTCCCCAGGTTTGGCCGGTGCCGAAGGGGCTGTAGTCCTGGCGGATGGCGTCGGCGAACGGAACGGGCTCGCCCGGGGTGTCCCAGGACTCGATGGTCAGGGGCACGGCGGCCCGGTTGACGGCGGGACGGAGCCGTTCCCGAACGAATCGGCTGATCCGCAGCTCCACGAGTGTGCTGTCATCATGCATGACTGGTACCGCTCCCTAACCCTTGATCGCGCCTGACATGGTGAAGGACCCGCCCATGCCGCGGGAAACGAGGACGTACAGCAGGATCACCGGGACCGAATACAGCACGGAGAACGCGGCGAGCTGGCCATAGGCGATGGCACCGTACTGGCCGAAAAAGCTATAGATACTCACCGCGGCCGGTTGCTTACTCGGGGAGAGCAGCAATACGAACGGTACGAAAAAGTTGCCCCAGGCCTGAATGAACACAAAAATGAACACCACGCTCAGACCCGGCCGCATGAGGGGGACGACGATGCGCCGGAGGGCGTTCATCGCGGACGCCCCGTCAACCCAGGCGGCTTCCTCCAGACTGACCGGCACCGAATCCATGAAGTTCTTAGTCATCCAGATGGCCATCGGTAGCGAGGTCGCGGCCATGAAGAAGATCGTGGCGGGAATCGAGTCCAGCAGATTCAGCCGGACGAAGAGGCTGTACACCGGAACCATGATCGCGGTGATGGGCAGGCAGGTGCCGAACAGAACCCCGTACATGAAGGGCTTGTTGAACCGCATGGCATATCTGGAGAGCGGGTACGCGGCCAGCACCGATGCCAGCACCGTGACGACGGCGGCACCGCCGGAGAGCAGCAGGCTGTTCCAGAGCGGCAGGAAGGTCAGCTCAGGGTTGAACACCGCAGCGAAGTTGTCCAGGGACAGCTGTTCGGGAATCTGGGTCTGATAGGTGGCCTTCACATCGAGGGAGGCCAAGACCAGCCACGCCAGCGGCAGCAAGAAGCACAGCGCGATGACGATGAGCACGGCATTGGCCAGAATCGCTGCGGTGGCCTTGCGGGGCGAGGCCACCGAGGTGACGAGGGCGCTGACGGTCATCGGCTCAAGCCTTTTCTGGGCGGAGCGCCCGAATGTAAACAAGTGAGAAGGCGGCGCCGATGAGCAGCATGACCGTCGCGATAGCGGTGCCGTAACCAATGTCCCCAAACTTGAAGGCCTCCTGGAACGCCATGATCGGCAGGGTGGTGCTTTGGTTCCCGGGGCCACCTGCGGTCATCACCCAGATCAGGGTGAATACCGACAGCGTCTGCAGCGTGATCAGCATCAGGTTGGTGGCGATGCTGTTCTTGATCATCGGGATGGTGATCCAGGTGAGGCGCTTGATGCCGTCGGCGCCGTCAATCATGGCGGCCTCCGTCACTTCCACGGGCACATCGTTCAGCGCCGCCCGGTAGACCATCATCGAGAATGCGGTCCCCCGCCAGGCGTTGGCCAGGATGATCGACAGCATCGGAAAGCTGTACAGCCAGTTCGGGCCCGTCATCCCTGCCGCGGCGAGCACCTGGTTCAGGGTGCCGTCCTCGCTGAAATAGGCGTAGGCGACGAAGGCTGCGACGATCTCAGGCAGCACCCAGGCCGCGACAACGGCTGTGCCGACCACGGCGCTGACCACCTTGCTGGCACGGTTCATCAGCAGGGCGATGCCCAGGCCGAGGAAGTTCTGCCCGACGATGGCGGAGGCGACCACGAACACGAAGGTCAGCCACAGCGACAGCGGAAAGACCGGGTCCTTGAACAAGGTGAGGTAATTGTCCAGGCCTACCCACTGCGGGTCCTGCGCGCTCGCGCCTGTGAGTGCCGCATCGGTGAAGGACCCATAGAACGACCAGATGACGGGTCCGAGCAGGAAGATCGCGAGGAGCACGACGGCCGGCGCCAAGGGCAGCACCCGGGTCAGGGTGCGTCCCCTGGGCCGCCGGCGCGGGCCGGGACCCGAGGGTCCCGGCCGGCCTACAACTTCGCTCGGAGGGCGGGAAACGGTGTCGGCTGACATGGACTACTTCGTGGTGACCTTGTCGGCGCCCACGATGCCCTCCACGGCGGTGTCATATGCAGCCGCCGCTTCATTCACGCTCATCTGCCCGGTGATGACGGCTTCTGTGGCCGCCTGCACTTCGGCGGAGATCTTGGAGTAGTCGCTCGTTGCCGGGCGGTAGTGAGTCACGTCCACCAGCTCGGTCACGTCGGCCACGAACGGGTTGGCGGCGAGGTAGGTCGGTTCGCTGGCGACATCCGTGCGCACCGCGATCTGGGAATTGTTGATCGCGTACCAGAGGGCGTTCTCCTGACTAACGGCCAGGGCGAGGAAGTCGAACGCGAGGTCGGCGTCCGCGGTCTTCGCTCCCACTGCGAGGGTCCAGCCACCCGACATGCTCACACCCCCAGGTTCCTCACCGTTCTGGGTGGGGAACGTCGCGACTGCCATGTCCTCGGTGTACGCCGGCCATTCGTAAGAGCCGCCGGTCTGCCAGAACGACGGGGTGTAGGAACCTTCGACTGTGCCGCCGAGCTTGCCCTGCGGGAACAACTCGCCGAAGACCTTCTTCCACACGTTCGGATCCAGTGCCTCGGACGGATCGAGGGCGAGCTTCTCCGTGTAGAGCGTCTGCAGGAACTCGAGGGAGTCCTTGAACCCCTGCGATTCGACAACCCATTTCTGGTCGTCCTCGTTGTAGAGGGTGTCACCGGTGCCGTAGAGCAATTCGTAGAAGCTCTGCATCACGGTGCCCTCGCCGGTGCCTTTACCGGCGTACATGTTGAACGGCACCACATCAGGCTGGGTGTCCTGGATGGCGCGGGCGGCCGTCAGAATGTCGTCCCAAGTTTCCGGCTGCCACGGCAGCTCGATGCCGGCGGCGGCGAAGACCGGTTTGCTGTACCAAATACCGCGGGTGTCGGTGCCCAGTGGGACGGCGTAGACGCTGCCGTCATCCCCCATCCCTGCAGCCTTGGCGCCCTCGTTGAACTGCCCCCACTCGTCCCAGTCGGCGAGCTGGTCGTCGATGTTGAGCAGGTAACCCGCGTCGATGTCGGAGCGCAACCGGAAGGTGTCCTCATAGAACACGTCCGGTGCGGTCTCGGCGGACTTCTGTGAGAGCGCGAGTTTGGTGGAGTAGTCGTCGTCATTGGCCTGGATCGGCTCGAGTTCGACGGTGACTCCGGGGTTCGCGGCCTCGAACTCGGGCTTGATCTTGGTAAACAGTTCGTCCAGAGCCGTGAAGGAATCGGTCTTCTGGTACACGATCTTCAGGGACTGGCTGTCCCCGTCGGCGTTGCCCCCGGCAGCCGTACAACCCGCCAGCGCAACCATCGAGGTTGCCGCCAACACGGACAGGGCTAGTTTTGCGTTGCGATGCATGGTGCTCCTTTGCTCCAGCTCGTGCCCCCCAAACGCTGACCGGCCCAGTTACCGGCAGGTGGCATAGAGAAATACTAAATCGAATGGATAAATTCGACAAGAGCCTGGCGGCACCTTTACCGAGCTGTGACTAACCCAAGATCAGACGAGCCGCGCGCGGGGCGAGCGCGTGGTCCAGTACCAGGCAGGCGGCCCCAACCGCGCCGACATCCTCACCGACGCCTGTGCCCGCCACCTCGATGCGGTGGATGCTTCTGGCGACCGTCAGTTCGTCCAACAGACCGGGCACACGGCGCAGGTAAACCTCGCTGAGCCGCGTCCAATACGGTCCGCCAAAAACGACCCGGTCGACGTCGAGCAGGTTCGTGAGCACGGACACCGCTTTCGCGACCCGGCCGGCGGACTGGTCCAGGACAGCCAATGCCCCCTCTGATCCGCCTTGGGCGAGCGCGCACAGGGCCGAGAACTGCGCATCGATCTCATGGGCATCCGCGCCCGGCTTCGATCCGGCCAACACCCCGCGCTCCACGGCGGCCCGCACCAAGCTCTGCGGGGTGCAGGTGACCTCGACACACCCCCGCAGCCCACAGCCGCACGGCGGACCGTCCGGATCGACGATGATGTGGCCGATTTCTCCGGAGTTGTGCGAGCTGCCGCGCACAACCTCATCCCGCAGAACCACACCCGCCCCGATTCCGGTGCCGAGGTAGAAGAACACGAAGCTACCGACCCCGCTGGGCCCGCCCGCCCACATCTCGGCGACGGCGGCGGCGGTCACGTCTTTGTCGACGATCACCTCGAATCCGGTTGCCTGGGCGAGGGCGTCGCGGAGCGGCACCAGGTGCCAGCCGAGCAGGTGCGGCGGATCTACGACCGTTCCCCGTTCGGGATCGATCGGCCCCGGCGTCGCGACACCGAGCCCCGCGATCTTCGCGCGGTCCACTCCGGCTCCGCGGATCAGGCGCTCAATCTCCTCCGAGATGTGGCGGATGACGTGTTCGGGGTCGCTGGCCGCGGGTGTGGCGCTGCGCGAGCGGTGAACAACCGCGCCGGTGAGGTCGAGGATGGCGAAGGTCATCACCGCCGGGTCCAGATGCACCCCTACGGCGTACACGCCGCCCGGGTTCAGCTTCAGGATTGTGCGTGGCTTGCCCGGGCCGCTGCTCGCCTTGCCGGCTTCGAGCACCATGTCCTGGTCCAGCAGCCGACGGCAGATGTTTGAGACTGTCTGCGCGGACAATCCCGTCGAATGCCCAAGCTCAACCCGGCTGAGGCCGTTGACCGACCGACGGATCGCATCGAGCACGACGGCGGTATTGAAGTCGCCCATCCGGGGCAGGTTCGTGCCGCGCCGCGCCCGCAGATCGCCATCTGGAACCACGGATTCACCTCATTGCTTACCTCGGGATGACTGAATCCTATTCCGTCACCCAGGCACACCAATAAGCGCAGTGCCGCCGCGCGCTCTGCGGGGCACGCGCCGGTAGGCGGGTGGCGCGCCACCCGCCTACCGGCGCCTCACCCGCAGAACGGCATAGAGCCGCGTGGAGCGACCCGACTTAGGTCGCCAGGTGGTAGCGCAGACTGGCGAGCTCGGACTGCAGGGCGGGCGGCACCCGGCCGCCGAACCGGTCGAAAAACTCCTCGGTGAGGTCGCACTCGGCCAGCCAGGACGCCGGGTCGATGCTGAACAGCTGCTCGAGGGCTTCCTCGCTCACGTCGAGGTCGTCCACGTTGAGGGCGCCGGCCATCGGCATCCGCCCGATCGGGGTATCGACGGCGCCAACTGACCCCTCGACCCGGCGGATGATCCACTCGAGCACCCGGGAGTTCTCGCCGAACCCGGGCCAGAGGAAGCTGCCGTCCTCGCCCTTGCGGAACCAGTTGACCTGGAAGATCGCCGGCGCCTTGCTGCCCAGGCCGCGGCCGACACGCAGCCAGTGCGCCCAGTAGTCGGCCATGTTGTAGCCGCAAAAGGGCAGCATCGCGAACGGGTCGCGGCGCAGCTCCCCCACGGTGCCCTCGGCGGCGGCCGTCTTCTCCGACGAGATCGTGGCGCCCATGAACACGCCGTGCTTCCAGCTGCGGGCCTCGGCGACCAGCGGCACGTTGGTGGCGCGGCGGCCGCCGAACATGATCGCGTCGATGGGCACACCCCCAATGTCTTCCCAGCTGGCAGCGATGGACGGGCACTGTGCCGCGGGCACGGTGAACCGGGAGTTGGGGTGCGCGGCGGGCCGGCCGCTGTCGGGCGTCCAGGAGTTGCCTTCCCAGTCGGTGAGGTGCGCGGGCGGGGTGTCGGTCAGGCCCTCCCACCACACGTCGCCGTCGTCGCGGAGGGCGACGTTGGTGAAGATGGTGTTGCCCCAGACCGTCTGCACGGCGGTGGGATTGGTAGTCTCGCCGGTGCCGGGAG
>Ga0247803_1000471_pt1 | contig 22042 bp, 18 predicted proteins | sample UWRJL014104B1_FD_180928 | JGI IMG/M metagenome (GOLD analysis project Ga0247803, IMG submission 180928) | Plant litter microbial communities from Arlington Agricultural Research Station in Wisconsin, United States - UWRJ-L014-104B-1 | ecosystem: Environmental > Terrestrial > Plant litter >...
GCCTGATTTTCTGGTATTGCTGGCCGCTCCCGCAATGGAAATTAATGAGCTGATGCTTGAGCAGGCGAGGCTGATGGGTGAAGTAGGGGGCTCAAATCCGGAACTTTTAAAATTACAGATCAAGACCAACTCGCAAGCATTTGCCCTGCTTAAAAGTGAACCTTTGACAGACAGTGTTCGTCAAAAAATGACTGATATTTATTTCAATCAGATCCGTATCGTCACGCAAGGGACCATGCCAGAAAAAGACATGCGGACGCAGGCGATACAAATAAGCAGGTCCATGACTTCTCCCTGGTTTGCGGCATTTATGAACTTAAAACCGAAAGAATATCTGGCTAAAATTCAGGGGCCGGTTCTGGCTTTAAATGGATCAAAAGATCTACAAATACCTGCTAAACAAAATCTTGCGATCATTAAGGATATTTTGGGTAAAAATCCGGAAGCCAAATTAACCATGCAAGAACTGCCCGGTCTAAATCATCTTTTCCAGACTGCCAATACAGGGAGTATTTCCGAATACGAGCAAATCGAAGAGACATTTTCGCCGGAAGTTTTAAAAATTATCGGAGACTGGATTTTGAAATTGTAGCAGATTTTGAAATCTATTAATTAAATGTTATGATCGTTCCAGCCATCATTTTATCTGTGATTTTTGTATCACTTGGTTTTATTGTTACCAAAAACAATGCAAAATATCTTCTTTCCGGCTACAATACCATGTCCGAATCACAGAGGGGAAAAATGGATCTGGACGGATATCTTCACTTTTTCAAACGCTTTCACATTGTCCTGGGAGTCAGTTTATTAATTGGTACACTGATATTAAGCTCTTTTAATAACAACTGGGCAAGCGGGTTTATGATCATGTTTCCCCTGATTTCTTATTTGTATTTAATCATTAAAGGAAATTCTTTTTATAAAGAAGCAAATGCGCAAAGGCTGGCTAATATTGTGGGCAGCGGCATATTGATTGTGGTGATAGGAATAGTAGGAACATTGCAATTCTCAGGCACAAGCAATATTAATTTGAAATTGAAGCAGGATGAGATTGAAGTTGACGGGATGTATGGTTTCAAAATCAAAAAACAGAACATTACAAAAGTCAGCCTCGTAAATGAATTGCCATTGATATCTTACAAATCAAACGGATTCGCTGCGGGGAATTATGCAAAAGGAAGTTTCAAAACAAAAAACGGTCAAACTGTTAAGTTGTTTGTGGATAAAGAAGCAAAGCCAATTTTGATGTTTGAAACAACCGAAGGGGATATTTTCTATAATTTAGGAGACGAAGAAATAAACAAACTTTACAAAAAGATCATGCATTGGCGTGGGCTTTAACCGGCTAATGATAGTAGTATTGAAAATGATCTGATAACGTCAACTCATTATGTTTTACAAAGCTCTTTTTTTGCTCAGTATTACCATTTCACAAACTGTCTTTGCGCAGGAAGTCTCTGAAATTAAAACATTTAAAGTTTCGGAAGCAAAGCAGGCCGTTGCTGTGGATGAGCGCTTTTTTTATGTTATTAATAACAGCACCATTCAAAAGTATACTAAAACCGATGGCAAACCGATTGTTTCCTGGGATGGAAGCGAGGAAGGTATCAAACACCTCAATAGCGGTGTCGTGATCAAAGGTAAATTGTATTGTGCAAATTCAAATTATCCCGAAATCCCAATGGCCAGTTCGGTAGAAATCTTCGATGCCGGGACTTTAAAACATATAGGCACGCATAGTTTTGGAATTTCAGATCATGGTTCGTTAACCTGGCTGGATCAGAAAGACGGATTTTGGTACATCGGTTTTGCCCATTATGGCGGAAAAGAATCCAGTGAAGGCAGAGATGTCCGCTGGACTTCCCTGGTAAAATATACACTTGACTGGCAGCAGATCGAATCCTGGATTTTTCCGAAAAATATTGTTGATCTGTTTACGCCGAAAAGCAATTCCGGTGGCGCAGTCGGCAGCGATGGTTTTTTGTATTGCACAGGTCATGACAAGCCAGAACTTTATATTTTAAAAATTCCGGAATCAGGCTACACGCTTAAACATGTCAAAACGGTTTCCGTCGGCAGTCATGGACAGGGAATTGCACTGGACCGTTCTGTAAAAAACAGGCAAATTATTTATGGTTTAAACCGGGCGACGAATACGATAATCGTTGAAGAAATCAAATAATCTTTTAGCAAACTGATATGAAATCTAAAACGTGGATTGGATTAATTTGTGCATTATTTCTTCTTGGCGTTTCGTCTTTGTCCGCTCAAATGAAGGAGAATTCCGGTAGCGGATCAAAAAATAGAACCCTGATCGTTTTTTTTGACGGATTGCGTCCCGATTATATCACAAAGGAGCAAATGCCCAATTTGTTTGCTTTCAAGCAGGATGCCTGTTTTGGTACGCAGCATCACAGCGTGTTTCCAACCGTAACAAGGGTTAATTCGGCATCTTACGCAACGGGGTCGTATCCAGGTACACACGGGATTTTGGGTAACGCGATTTACATTCCCGAAGTCAATAAAACCAAAGCCATCGGAACGGGTTACGGAGATCTCAATAAAATTCCGGAGGCTACGTCAGGCCCGATCCTCACCACTATTTCTCTTGGAGAAGTACTGCAAACAGCTGGTGAAAAAATGATGATTTACAGTTCAGGAACAACAGGTCAGGCTTTTTTACAGAACTACAAGGTAAATGGTACGATCGTAAATCCGGATCTTATTTTACCCGAATCATTTAAATCTAAGGTTATAAATGAGATAGGCCCGCCACCAGGTGAAAGCGAACCAAATGACAATGCACGGCATAAGTGGATTACGGATGCCTTGCTAAAATATACTCTGGCTGAGGGAGGCCCGCTGGTGAGCGCGATATGGTTTTCAGACCCTGATGGCGCAGCACATAGTCACGGTATTGGCTCTGATGAAGCAGTTGCCGCCATCAAATATGTCGACGAACAATTCGGGCGAATTCTGGAAGCGTTAAAAACCAAGAACCTGGCCGGGAAATTTAACATCATCATTTCTACTGATCATGGTTTTGTAACTCATGTCGGGACAGAAAGTCTTACTGATTTTTTGATCCGGGAAGGTTTAAAAAAGAGTAAAGATTCGGACGATGTGATTCTGGCTGAGGGGACCATTTATGTGAAAGATCATGATAAAAGTGTCATTTTAAATATGGTGTCAGCACTTCAAAAACAGGATTGGATTGGTGCCATTTTTACAAAATCCTTAAAAAACGGAGATATGAAGGGATGGGTCAACGGCACATTGTCTTTTGAGTCAATACATTACAGCCATCCTACCCGCTCGGGAGATATTTTGGTGGCAATGAACTGGGATGACCGGAAAAACGAAAAAGGATTCGCCGGGACTGATTTTTCAGGAGGGGTGGCTGGTCATGGAGGTTCGAGTCCCTATGAAATTAATATCGCCTTGTTTGCAAAGGGGCCGGATTTTAAAAAATCTTTCAACGGAAACCTGCCAACTTCCAACGTGGACATTGCTCCGACCATCCTCGGGATTTACAGTATACCGGTTCCTGCAAAAATGGATGGAAGAATAGTTTCGGAATTTTTTAATAAAAGTTCTGCGTTAAAATCCGGGGCAGAAAAAAAGGAATTGATTACAACAGAAGCAAAATATTCCTGGGGAACGTATAAGCTGGTTTTAGAAAGATCAATTTTGGGAAAATATCAATATGTGAATTATACCAAAGTGAGCAGGCTTTTGAATAAATAAAAAATGCCGTTGACAGTATTTTCTAACTTTCAACGGCATTTTATTCTTTTAAAAACTTTATTCTGCAATCAGAGATACAGTCATATTTTCTTTCACCGCTTCTGCAAATCCAGGCAATAAAGTCAGATCTGCTCCCCATAAATCAGCATCAGCCAGAACCTCGTCTGCCAGCGTAAGCGGGGATGATGCATTTTTCCATTTCTCATCAAAATATGCAGCAGAATCACATTTTATGGGATAAAGCTGGCCGTTACGATCACCAAAATAACTGTCGTCCTGATGCAAAACCGGTTTCATGAATTGTAAAAATGCAGCAAATCCTTTTGCAAAAAGTAAGGGTGCTTTTTCAGAATTTTTATAGTGGTTCAATAGGGTAGGTACATTCCGCATCTTCATTTTGGCGGTGTATTGTACTGTGATATCTATCAACTGATGACGGATAAACGGATTGCGGAAACGGTCCAAAACCTGATTTCCAAATTCCGTTGCAACGCTCAAATCCAGCTCATAAGGAATTGCAGGAGCCAGTTCTGTCAACATCACATTGGCGATGTAATCAGCGGTTTCGGTATTTTCCATGCTTTCCCGTACCGTGTTCAGGCCATGGAGGTAACAAAATCCGGAAGCAAGGGTATGTGTGCCGTTCAGAAGACGCAGTTTAAGCTCACGAAACAGGTCAATATTTGGTGCAACGACCACGCCCTTGTCCGCAGGAGCGAAGCCAAGCACAGAACTTACTTTATCATCACCTTCAATTGCCCAAAGACTGTAAACTTCTGATGCAATAAGCAAATCATCTTTGAAACCCTGCCTTTCTGTAAGTTCTGCAACGGTCTCTGTGTCAGGCTTTCCTGGAACGATCCTGTCTACCAATGAGTTGCAAAAACGATTGTGATTTTCTAACCAGGATAAAAACGCATCTCCCAAGTCATGGCGTTTTGCCTGTTCGAAAACGATTTCACGAAGTTTTGTTCCGTTTCCTACGATCAGTTCAGTAGGCACAATGACCATTCCTGATTCGTCGGAGCCCTCAAATGCTTTAAATCTTTCGTAAAGATAAGCAGTCAGTTTTCCTGGAAAAGATGCCGGTGGAGACGCAAAAATATCATCTTCTGTCAGCTGAATTCCGACTTCGGTTGTATTGGAAATTGCAATTTTTATTTCAGGATCATGTGCGCATTCCAATATTTCGTTCCAGCTTGAAGTGGCGGCCAATGTCCTGCTTATCGCCGTATTGATAACGATTTCGTCAATCTGTTCTCCGTTGGCGATGCCACGGATACTATGGGAAAAGATATTTTTTTGTTCAGAAAAAGCATCTGTTCCACCGCTGTTTGTAGATTTAACGACAACAATTCTTCCATTGAAAATCCCCTGCTGATTTGCCTTATTAACAAAATAATCCGGTAAACCGCGAAGAAGTACTCCTGTACCAAATTGAATGATTTTTTCAGGTAATTCAAGAAGTTTTGAATGACCGGGTAATATTTCAGGACGCTGGTCCAGAAGTTCGGGAGAAAGCTGCGGTAAAGACATTTTTGATTATTTCTTGTTCAATGAAAAGACGCTGTTTTTCCAGAATAACCCTTAAAAAAATAAGACGTCACAAAGCGTCTCATTTTTTTAATCTGTATTTCGTTAATGATATTTTATATTGCAGCTACAAGCTTTTCAATATCCTCGTCATATTTTTGACTTTTATCTGTCTGAGGATAATATTTTGAGAGTATCTGTTGGATGAGCGACAAGCTTTGTGGTGATTGGACGGATGGAGAAATTAATTCGTCAATAAGTTGACTCATCAATTTTGCTTTTTTTGCCTCATATTGGCTTGACATCAATAGAGAATCATCAGAATCGCCGTGCAATAAAATCATTGCATCAACTTTTTTGATTTCTTCGATTAAATCTATCAGCTTAAAAACCTGCAAATTTTTCATTGCTTTTTTGTTTAGAAGTTCAACTCCAAAAAGCCCTTTGGATGTTTGGATCCATTTCTGGAAGTCTTCGTTTTATCAAATACATCCATCCAATAAAGTCTGTCACCAATATACAAAGGATAATTCTTATGCTCAGGAGGATATACCAATACTATGTAAGCGTCTACACAACAGTTAGTTAGGGGTGATGGATATTTAAAGTTATCTAATTTATACTTATCCTCTATTAATTCCCGGTAACTAATAAAGCTTATGACATCAATATCGTTAGGCTCTGGTTTTTTGCTGATAAAAGAACCGTCTACCCATTGCAATAATGAACTACGCCAACTCCTTTTTAAGTAAGTTGGCGTAGTTCAAATATTTATAGTAAAGTATCCTTCTTCTTTCTGAGTTGACATTTATAACAAACTCACTTTCTAATTCTTCAATGCTGGAACTTATGTTAAGATTTGGAGTTAAAAGACCTTTTGCATTAAAATGAAGCATAAACTAGATCTTTTAACAAACTTCTTAAACATTCAAGGCCACGTATCCGCTTTCCTCTTTTTCTCTTTTTTCCTCAGGGAAGATAAAGTTGATCGGATTTTTAACTTTTTCTGGTAAAAGAGCAATGGCCAAAACCTCATCAATCTGATCCACATAATGGAATGTCAGATCTTTGATGTAATTGGCGGGTACTTCGTCAATATCCTTTCGGTTTTTAACACATAAAATGATTTCTCTCACACCGGCACGACGTGCTGCAAGTATTTTTTCTTTTACACCACCAACCGGAAGCACTTTTCCTCGCAAGGTAATTTCGCCGGTCATGGCGATAAATGGCTTGATACGGCGCTGAGTGAAAATCGATGCCATTGAAGTCACCATCGTTACGCCGGCAGAAGGGCCATCTTTCGGAACTGCACCAGCCGGAACGTGTACGTGCAGATCGTAATGATTGAAAATCCGGTAATCAATTCCCAAACGATCCGCATTGGCTTTGAGATAGGAAAGAGCCGCAACCGCAGATTCCTTCATCACGTCACCCAATTGTCCGGATAATGTAAGTCCGCCTTTTCCGCGGCTCAGACTGGTTTCAATAAACAATATTTCTCCGCCAACAGAAGTCCAGGCAAGGCCCGTAACGACTCCCGCAAAATCATTATCCTGATAAAGATCCTTGTCAAAAATTTCGGCACCCAGATATTTTTCAACCTGTTCTGCCTTGATAGTCTTCGGATATTCCTGTTCCATTGCCACAGACTTGGCAATTTTACGAACTACCGCCCCTACTTTTTGTTCCAGATTACGAACACCCGATTCTCTGGTATATCCTTCAATGATCTTCACAAGTGCAGCATCATCGATTTTGATATCGGTTGCTTTTAATCCGTGGTCTTTCCGTTGTTTCGGAACAAGATATCTTTTCGCAATCTGTAATTTTTCCTCAATGGTGTAACCCGTCATTTCAATGATCTCCATCCGGTCGCGCAGGGCAGGGTGAATGGTATCGAGTGCATTTGCAGTTGCCACAAACAGTACCCGAGACAGATCATATTCAACTTCCAGGTAATTGTCAGTAAAAGAAGAATTCTGTTCCGGATCCAAAACTTCCAGTAATGCGGAAGAAGGATCGCCGCGATAATCAGAACTTACTTTGTCGATTTCATCCAGAATAAAAACAGGGTTGGCATAACCAGCCTTTTTGATGTTCTGAATCACTTTTCCCGGCATTGCACCAATGTATGTTTTACGGTGTCCCCGAATTTCAGCTTCGTCATGCACACCACCCAGCGCCATACGTATGTATTCGCGGTTCAGCGCTTTTGCTATCGATTTGCCTAAAGACGTCTTTCCAACTCCGGGAGGGCCATAAAGACACAAAATCGGAGCTTTAAGATTTCCTTTCAGTTTTAAAACAGCAAGATATTCGATGATCCGCTCCTTCACTTTTTCAAGTCCGAAATGGTCAGAATCAAGGATTTTCTGTGCTCTTACCAAATCAAAATTGTCTTTGGTATATTGTCCCCATGGCAAATCAACCAGTGTTTCCAGATAATTCATGGTAACCGGATATTCCGGTGCCATTGGATTGATCCGTTGCAGTTTCGCAAGTTCCTTATCGAAATGCGCACGAACGCTGTCCGACCATTTCTTTTGGCTCGCTTTCAAACGGATTTCGTCCATATCCCGCTCAGGACTGTCCATTCCAAGTTCGTCATGCAAAACTTTAATTTGCTGACGCAGGAAATAGTCTCTTTGCTGCTGGTCAATATCAGAACTTGCCTTGGACTGGATTTCCCTTTTCAATTCCAGCATTTCGATTTCCCGCATCATGTATTGCAAAAGAAGCGTGGCTTGTTTATGGCCATTCTTTTCTTCGAGCAATTTTTGCTTGTCCGCTACCTCAACATTGATATTGGATGAAAGGAAATGAATCAGAAAAACCGGACTTTCTATATTGTCCAGCGCGATGCGTGCTTCCTGAGGTATTTCAGGATTAAGCCGCATGATCTTATGCGCTCCGTCCCGAAGGGAATTCAATAATGCTTTGGATTCTTTTTTGGTAGGTCCAACAAACGTGTCCTCAATGGCCTGCACAGAGGCGGTCAGATACGGATCTTCGCTTAAAATCGCTTTAATTTCAAAACGTTGTCTGCCCTGAACAATGATTGTCACGTTACCGTCTGGCAGCGTAATCATTTTCAGGATCTGGGCAACTGTTCCAATGTTGTACAAATCTTCCGCAGTGGGATCTTCCTTGTTTGGTTTGGCCTGAGTTACTGCACCTAAAATCCTCAGATTGATATCTGAATTACGATATATCTTTTTAACAAGACGTATTGCTTTTTGACGGACAACGGTTACCGGAATAACCATACCGGGAAAAAGAACGGTCTGCCGTATGGGTAATATAGCAAGTTCGTTAGGAAGTTCAAAAGGTTCGTCAGACCCGTCAGGGCCTCCGAGAGGGACAATTTCAAGGCTGTCCATATCCGTATCGGACATTAATAGCCGACTATATAAGTCAGAAGGTTCAAATTTCATAGGCGGTCTGTCAAAATGACAGAAAATCTTTTCCCAATATATAAATAATGACTTTCAAATGAAAGGGAATATATAAACAAAATAGCCGTGCCAAATTATTGGTGTCAGGCTTTTCCAAGGTAGGTATTCAAAGAGACTGAACCGTTTGTCCTTTCTTAAAAAGAAATGTCTTTTTTTCGGAAGAGAACTTTAAGTTGGTCATATTGACCTGATCTTCAAATACTTCCATTAAGATACTGTTTTGCAGTTTACATCCTTCCAGCATGTTTTGAAAAGGAATTTCAAGATAGATCCAAGTGGCGTCTTCCTCTTGTTCCTTTCCGACATAACGAACGTTAACAGGTTTTTTCTGGCCATCGGTAAACAGAAAATTTTTGCGAATGTAACGTTCTACAAACGGATCGTTCTGATCATTGTTTTTTACAGTAAAACGACGATTTCCATTTTCAGCGGATAATCCTGCTTCAAAATCATCGGTAAATATCCTGATACTTACCTCAAAAGATTTAAGAGCCGGATTATACTGCATCTGCGTAACACTTACATGATATTCATGCTTGGCGAATGAAGGGATAAATGAATGAATCAAGATGAATGCAAGAACCAAATTACTTTTTGTTCCTGCATTCATGATTTCAAAAGGAAAAATGATTCTTCTTTTTTTTCCTTTTTCCTTCTCCTCCTTTTTCTCCATTTTAATTAAAATATGACAACCCGACTTTCCACACATCGTTAAAAATTGCAAAGGCCATGAGTCCAAGTAACAAGACCATACCCACTTTTTGCGCATTTTCAAGGAATCTGTCTGAGGGCTTACGGCCGGAAATAATTTCGTAGGAAAGAATAACTGCATGGCCGCCGTCTAAAGCAGGAATCGGCAATGCGTTCATAAATGCCAGAACCATCGAAAGAAGCCCTGTCAATCTCCAGAAGTTTTGCCAATCCCAAACACCGCCAAACATACGTGCAATGCCTATAGGACCGCTTAACGCTTTGGATGCAGAAACCTCGCGGCGGAATATTTTACCAAAACCTTTGATGTTATTGTAAACAACACCAAAAGCGTCTTTTGTACCAATTTTAGCCGCTTCCACAAGTGTATAACTTACAGTAGCATATTTCAAAACGCTGGCATCTGCTCTTAGTCCAACGGTTCCCTCGGCGGTAACTGCCATTTTCACTTCCTGCTTTGTTCCGTTGCGATCTACACCCAGACTAACTTGTTGTCCTTTGTGTTTTGGAACTTCACTTTGAAATTCGTCGTAAAACCGGATGTTTTTACCATTTAGAGATACCACTTGGTCCCCCACCTTTAGCCCGGACTTTGATGCGGGCATATCGGCGATCAATTCGCCGACTTTAAATGGAATTCGGGGTTGAACCAGGGCACTTTTTTCGTCGGGCTCTGACAGCTTTTCAATAAAATCATTCGGAATATCTATGTGAATTTCCTCCCCGTTGCGTAGAACGGTATAAGAACTGTTGCTTCCCAGGAAAACTTCGGAACTCATGATATCACTAAAATCGGCGTAAGATTTACCGTTAACTTTGACAATTTTATCTCCGGTACGCAATCCTATTTGCTGTGCCAGCGGGCTTGCAACAATTCCGTTTTTATTCAATTCTTCCCTGGATAAAACCTGCTCGCCGTTTTTATAAGCAAGAACAATAAAGATAAATATCCCAACGATGATATTAACAATAATTCCGCCAAGCATTACAATTAATCGTTGCCATGCCGGTTTTGAGCGAAATTCCCAAGGCTGGGGATCTTTGCTCATCGCGTCTGTATCCATCGATTCATCTATCATTCCGGAAATTTTTACAAACCCTCCCAGGGGAATTGCACCGATTCCGTATTCTGTTTCTCCTCTTTGTATACTGAATATTTTTGGAGGAAAGCCGATAAAATATTTTTCGACCCTCATACCAAACATTTTAGCAGCAGCCATGTGCCCCCACTCATGTAATCCTACCAGTATGGACAATCCCAAAATGAGCTGCCCCGCCATAATTAATACTTCCATTCAGGTCTTCGTAAGGTTTTATTTAGTAAAAGACAATTAATAGCAATGTCATCCTCGCAGATGTTTTCAATGATACAAACGTAAATCGAAAGAGTAAAGTTACGCAAAAGCGTTGATATCATTTGAAATGGGTTTTTATTCCATAGAATTGGCATTTTTATCGGCCATATCAATGTCAATGCCCATCATCCTCATGAGTTCGGAAGCATTGAAACTTTTGCAGATCCCGTCATGTAATTTATAATCAAAATGTAGTTTACCTTCCTCCACATCGGACCGAAAGTGAAAATTGTGCACATAATTTTCCAGCGCGCCCCATTCTCCCAGTTCCAGATCATGCGTGGAAACCAGGCCTGCTGATTTTTTTGTATGCAATTGTCTGATTAATGCCTCTGCTCCACGGTGACGATCAGCGGAATTTGTTCCTTTTAAAATTTCATCCAGTAAATAGAAAACCGGAGACTGGGCACTTTCATCCGCCATTTCCAGTAACTGGCGCAGACGTTTCAGTTCTGCGTAAAAGGATGAGGTATTTTCTTCCAGGGAATCCTGCGTCCGCATGCTGCTGAATACGCGTAAAGGCGAACAGGAAAAGTTGGTGGCAGAAACTACTGCGCCCAATTGTGCCAATACGACGTTGAGTCCTATGGTTCTTAAAAATGTGCTTTTTCCAGACATGTTGGAGCCGGTCACCAGTATGGTTTGACCCATCCCACTCATTTTAAAGTCATTGCTAACTCTCTTGTCGGTAGGAATTAGCGGATGACCCATGTTTTTTGCTTCAATGTAAACACCATTTTCCCAGGTAACCTGCGGCGTGGCATAGTCGGGATAAGCAAAAGCGTGCCCGGATAAGCTGTTCATGGCTTCGGTATCCGCCAAAACATCCAGCCAGTCGTTCAGTTTAGAACTGTGCTCTGATTTCCATTTTTCCAGTCCTGCAATACAATGCAGATCCCAAAGCAATGGAATGCCGACAAATAAGGAAAAGAATACGTTGTTACGATAATCGAGTTTTTCGAACAACCCGCCTACTTTCTTCAATGCAGCGGCAGAGCCTTTGATGAAAATATGCCTTGCCTGCCACCAGCGTGAGTTGTATGGCGCAGATTCCGCTTTTTCCAGCAATTCAGAATAGGCGGTCAATGTAAATCCGAGCGCTGTTGTACGGTTGGTAATGGACTCTATGGATGTTTGAAAACGCCTGATAAGGACAGCATGCCATCCTAAACTTAAAATGAGTGCCCAGTAAGGAATCAATCCTGCAACCACCAGACCAGCAGTTATCAACGTTATGATTGGCCAGTATCGCCAGATAAGTGATTTTGAAAGATCATCAGGCAATTTTTCAGAAGACCATGAGCGAAACGATCCTACCTGCTGGGCGGCATGTTCGTGAAGAAGTGCCGTCGCTTCCCAGGTCTGCCGGACATCAGGGTGTTTGGCAAATTCTTCCGAAGCTTCCTGTCTCATCAATACTTCCTCAAGAGGCGCATGATTTTTAAGCCAGGTAGCAAGCCTCCTGCTTCCTTCCGCTGTGCGGGTGCGGTTAAGCAGGCGATAGAGGGAATATTCACCAAATATGTCCAGATCTGTGGCGTAGCCGTGATTTTTTTCCTGAAAATGAATTCCGGTATCTGTTCTTTTAAAACGAAATGATAACCTTTCCAGCTCGTCCTCATTGACTGTCTGCAGATTGCGCTGGAAATCTCTTTCCCTTTTTGCTGCCTGCTGTCTTTTCATCAAAACGAAGAAAATGACAGTCAGCACAGAGGTAGCACCGCTCCAGACCATATCACCGGTTTTGTTCCAGGCCCATAAATTGGCAATAATCGCGACAAAGAGAATGAGCCTTCCGATAGCCAGGGTATTGAATTTTTTTTGCGCTTCACTTTCGGAAGCGACGGCTTTCTCTAATTCTTTTTCAAAATAACTTGCAGAAGCCTTTTGACTGATTTCTTTACTATTACTCATTAAGGCTTTCGGCGTTTTCGAACTGTAATTTTATTAAATTGGCATACATTCCATTATCCATTAAAGTCAATTGCTGATGTGTGCCGGACTCTGCAATTTGGCCGTTTCGGATTACATAAATCTGGTCAACCTTTCTGATGGTAGCCAAGCGGTGTGCAATCACAATGGTCGTCCGGTTTTTCATCAATTCATCCAGAGCAATTTGTACCAGTCTTTCTGATTCGGCGTCCAGAGAACTGGTGGCTTCATCCAGGATCAAAATTTTAGGATCTTTCAGAATGGCTCTTGCAATGGCAATCCGCTGCCTTTGTCCGCCGGATAATTTAATCCCACGTTCACCGACAATGGTTTCGAATTTCTCGGGGAAAGTATCAATAAATTCAAGTGCATGAGCCCGTTTGGCAGCATCGTAAACTTCTTCCTGCGAAGCAGACGGTTTGCCGTACAATATATTTTCCCGGATGGTGCCTCCAAATAACATGACTTCCTGCGGAACAATGGCAATGTTTTTCCGGATTTCTGTAATTCCAAATTCCTTTAAAGGCTTTCCGTCAATCAGAATTTCTCCGGATTGGTAATCATAAAAACGCAACAGCAGTTGAATGATCGTGGACTTGCCGGCGCCGCTGTAACCTACCAGCGCAATCTTTTCACCTGACTTAACATCGAATGAAATTCCTTTCAAAACCGGAAGGTCTTTGCGCGATGGGTAAGAAAAATGAACATCCTGGTAAGAAATATTTCCGGTAACCAGGGCTGCCGGAGTGACTGCTGATTCATTGATTGAAATTTCAGCATCTTCTTCCAGAATCTCAAAAAGGCGTTCGGAAGCTCCGACTGTTTTATTGATCTGCGCATATAAATCGCCCATTCCGCTGATGGAAGCACCAATGAAAGTGGTGTAAAGGATAAAGGTAAAAAGATCAGCCAGGTTCATTTCGCCGGATTGAACCAATCCCGCGCCAAACCAGACTACACCAACAATGCCACCGAACAATGCAAAAATGATAAACGACGCAAATCCACCACGAAAACGTGCCGCGTAAAGCGAAAGATCCACAACTCTTTTTAGAATGGTAATGTACCGGTCGGCCTCCAGATGTTCATTGGTAAATGCCTTCACCACGTTGACGGATTGGAGCGTTTCCTCAGCCACCACATTGGCCGCAGCCAACTCATCCTGTGCTTTTTTGGAAAGACGACGCATGTGTCTGCCAAAAAAAACAGACGCAATCACAAGCAAAGGGAAAGTCGCCAGCATAAACAAAGTCAGCTTCCAGGATGTGTAAAATAATATTCCCAAACCGACGATCAGCGTAGCGATCTGGCGGAAAAGTTCGGCAATTGTGAACGATAAAAGACTTTGCAGCTGCGTCACATCGGAGGTAATTCTGCTGGTGAGCTCTCCAACGCGTTTCTGTTCCAGATAACGCACCGGTAGGGTGATAATCTTGCTGAACACATCAGAACGGATGGCCAGCATTGACTTCTCACTCACAATTGTAAAAAGATAAATCCTGAAAAAAGAAAAGACTGCCTGACAGATCAGTATCAGGAAAAGCAGGAGTGTAACTTCATTGATGGTGTATTTTGATTTCCCTTCAATGACCTCAATAATGCTCCCTATCAGCTTGGGGAAGGCTAGTGAAGTAGCTGTTGAAAGTACCAGAAAGATCATCCCGACTAAAAAAACGCCTTTATACGGGAGAATGTACCTGAAAAGTTTTATTGTTATTTTAAGGCCATCCCAACTTATTTTCCTGACCGAGAAAGGAGACCGGGCTTCATTAATTTTATCACTTTCAGCCATTATAGACGATTATTCATTTTTTGTAACAGGTATCCGATAAAATATTTATCAGAACAAAACCTTGGTAATCATACATTTATAAATACGGCTCAAAAATACGTAATAATTGCCATGTAAGTTATTATAAATGGATGTGCGGTAATCCGCCTAAGCAAATTCAGTTAATATTCAGTTTGCAATGTAACTGACTATCATCGTAATAACGCCTGAGCATCGCTTCCTGCATCCTTATTTTCTCTGGTTTTATACCAGTTGCGAATGTATTTGATGGCAGGCAATTCCAGATAATTTGTGACGAGATAGGCCAGTCCAACACAGATCAGGATGGTTAAAATCAGGGCCAGGTAGATATTCAGATGCCATGTTTCATTAAAAGTGGTTATCAAATGCACGCCAATAAATTGATGGAGCAAATACAAACTGTAAGAGATTTTGCCTAGAAATAAAAGAGGTGGCTGAACAAGAAAAGTGAGTTTGTTCAGCACAAACAATGCGAATACAATGTGGTAAAAGATCAGGATTAATTGGTGTTCAAGAGCCGTGGTTGAAAACATTGCATTTCCGCCTTTATCATGCAAATAAACAGAGGCGGCCATACTGAGCAGAATTACAGCGACAGTCTTGAAAGAGAATGATTTAAACTTTAAATTGTAAAATAAAATGCCTGAGAAAAATAACGGGAAATGGCTGAGTAACGGCACTTTTCTTACGGTGATCCAATAGAAATCGTGATAATATGATTCGAAATAGTGAAATGAAACAATGGCAACCGTGAAGAATATTCCGATTTGCACGATATATCTGATGGTTTTTGATACGTAAATGAGCAGTATCCAGAAATAAAATAGGAGTTCTACGACCAAAGTCCAGTAAGATCCGTCGAGTACTTCTTTACTAAAGAAAACGGGAACCATTGTTAAATTGGCAAGAAACTGAATTGGGTCAAATGATCCCGGATTATATATGAAAATAAAAAGGGTGGTAAGCAGCATGCAAGCCCAATAAGTGGGATAAAGGCGGGCAAAACGGAAAACAACAAATTCCTGCCATCTTTTGATTTTATGAATGGTAAGAAATATCACAAACCCGCTGATCATAAAAAAGATATCCACCCCGGTCACCCCATAATCAAACTGCCAGCCAAGTTTATTTGCATTTTGGTTTATCGTAAAGTGAAATAATAAAACGCAGAATGCTGCCAATCCTCTTAGCGCGTCCAGCTCCTGTAACCTGTTTCTATGGTCCATTAAGTGCAATTAATGTGAGTTCTATTTAAGAAGGGCGTTTTCACGTAAGACGCAAATTAGGAATTTTTTGCTTGTGATTTGATTAATCAGCCAGTGCTAATGCAGAGCTGTTGTTTAACTTTCGTTATTTCATAATGATACGTCAAAGGCCTTTAAAATGCATGAAAGGAAATTTAATTCGAATGTTAAATTTTTGACGCAACCATTCAATTTGAATCAGCGTATAAGTGAAAAAACAAAAATAGCATGCCCGAGTATAACTCCGCCGTTCTTCAAGAACTACTCGACGGCTGTTTGAAAAGAAACCGCCGAAGCCAGGAACTGCTTTATAAACAGTTCTATGGCTATGCTATGAGTGTATGTTTAAGGTATACAAGAAGCAAAGAGGAAGCAAAAGAAATACTTAACGACGGGTTTTTCAAGGTTTTTACAAAGCTTGAAAGTTTTGATACAAACCGCTCTTTTAAAACCTGGTTGAGTAGGATTATGATTAATACGGCCCTGGACCATTACAGACAGGAAGTGCGAAGAGATGTATTTGATGCGGTTGAAGCTGCGGATCAGGTGTCCGTTGACGAGACGATTATCAGTAAAATGTCTCACGAAGAGCTGATTGGCCTGATTCAAAAACTGACACCCTCATACCGGATTGTTTTTAGTCTGTCAGTGATTGATGGCTATACACACGAAGAAATCGCCGATCAATTGAATATTTCGGTCGGCGCTTCAAAATCGAATTTATCTCGTGCGAGAGAAAAGTTAAGAGAAATGTTATCCAAAATAAACATTGACAATTATGATAGAGTTGCCAGATGACGAACTGGATAAACTCTTCAGAAAGTCATCAGAAGAGTTTGATCCAACTTATGAACCCGAAGATTGGAGCGCCTTAAAAAAGCGTCTGGATCGTGAGGATGGAAAAAGTCCTGCGGGCTGGCTACGAAAATGGTGGCCTGCCGGGATTCTTGTACTGTTGCTTCCGGCTGGTTTGGCGGGATACTATTTTATGAATGAAACGGATTCAGAGAAAAAACGTGATAAACAAATATCGGTTCAGGAAAGAAAAAATGCGCCTGTCTTATCAGAATCCGGAAATTCGGCATCTGTCCGGGATTTGAAAAAAGAAAAGCGAAAATCACATGTTCTGGCAAAGAATGATTTGCGGGAAAGCAATGAGGATAAAAATTTAAAGAACGGGAAACAATTGCATCAATCCGAAAATCAATTGCGTAAGGATGAATCAGGAAATACTATTGGGAAAAATTCGAAAAGCGAGACGGAAGGATTTAATAGGAACGGAAGCAAAGAATTAAGTGCCGATAAAATTGCAGATGCAAAAATATTGCCCCGGAGCCGCTCTAAGGCAGGCGGAGTGTTCTTAGAGCCTGACCGCTCAAAAGGGAAGGAAGGCGACGGGGCATTTTCTTCGGATAAAAATATTTCGTCAGTTTCCGGGAATCCGGTTTCCAGGGTTAAAACATTTGAAAATGAATTGCATAGAAATAAAGTCAGTGGTGGAGCAAACAATTTTGTGGGAGATCGGTCAGGAATTACTGATAATTCAGAAAACGTTTTAAAAGTGAATAGTGAAATAAATGAGGCTGAAAGCAGGTTATTATTTCCCCTTAACTTTTTGACCCATTCACCTTTTAACCAAAAATCACCTTTAACACTTCCCGCCATCGCATCTCCGGAAAGCCCCGAACCTGCGGTTTCTCCTCAAAGCGAGCAACGGGACTTGTCGCCAAAATTTGCGGTTAGAATCGGTTATTCACCCGATTTAAGTTCAGTAGGATTGGATAATTTTTCAAAACCGGGATCTGCCTTTTCATTTTTGGCTGAATATGCATTGGTGCCAAAGCTTTATGTCCAGGCAGGAATTACAAGAAGTGAAAAAGTTTATTTTGCAAAAGCAAACGAATACGAATGGCCGGCCGAATGGAAAATGGGACCAAAGGCAATCAGCACGGATGCAACCTGTAAGATCATAGAGATACCATTGAATTTAAGGTTCGACCTTATTCAGAATAGCCAGTCCAGGTTATTTGCAGGTGCGGGCGTTTCGTCCTATCACATGCAAAATGAAAGGTACGTGTACAATTATCTGCCGAATACCCACTATATAAAATGGTATGATTACCAAACTAAAACCGGCTGGTATTTCCTGAGCCATATTAACGCTTCTGCCGGATATGAACGCCGTATTACCAATAAACTTTCCATCCTTGCCGAACCCTACGTCAGGATTCCGGTCAAAAAAGTGGGTTATGGGAAAGTCAACCTCTTCACCGCAGGCATGTGGATATCATTGAGATACACGCCCGTGTTTTTTAAATAATGCATTACAAATATTCACCATAACACTAATAACCTGTTTACTATGAAAATCACGAAGGAAGAAGGAATGAAAAGGGGAGAATTCCTGAGAGGACTTGGCTTGAGCACTGCAACATTAATGGCTTTTTACTGTTTGGGAACAACCATGACTTCATGTGGTTCAAAAGAAGATGATCCTGATCCTGTCACTCCGGGAGGTGGAACAGGGGTAACCGGAACCACAACCGGAAACAGTATAAACTTCACCGTTGACCTGACGAACGCGACTTATTCGTCACTTAAAACAGCCGGCTCATATAAAATTATCGGCGATGTTTTAGTCGCATTTACCTCTACCAATGCCTACGTGGCTCTTGCCAAGGCCTGCACGCATGAGGGGACAGCGCTTCAGTACCGCAGCTCTCAGAATGACTTGTATTGTAATAACCACTTGTCCGAATTTTCTACCACGGGAGCTGTTGAAAAAGGCCCGAGCACCGGAGGAACGATCTCTGCCTTGAAGGCTTACAAGGCCACGATCTCTTCTGATGGCAATACTTTAACCGTAACCGCATAAATGATCAGAATTATGAACTCCGCCCGCATCATTCTTTTTATTGTTCTTTTGCCAACGCTTGCTTTTGCACAGGACGATTTATTAAATCAACTCCAAAAAGAAGACAGCGCCAGGGCTTTTCCGGTCATGGCTACTTTTAAATCTACCAGGGTCGTAAACGGCCAATCCGTGGAAACAATGAAGAAAAACCATTTGGATTTTCGCATTTCACACCGTTTTGGAAGACTGAATTCAGGAGCTTACCAGTTTTTCGGACTGGACCAGGCTACGATGAGAATGGGATTTGAATATGGTGTGACCGACAGGTTTGAGGTCGGTGTCGGAAGAAGTACTTCGCAAAAAGTGTATGATTTTTTTGGTAAATATAAACTGATCCAGCAATCGACCGGTGCCAGAAACATTCCGGTTTCCATTACGCTCTTTGGAGGAACAGGCATAGCAACTGTGAATAAAGAACTGGAATTTCAGGACAAACTTTACTACACCGCACAGGTGCTTTTAGCCCGAAAATTCGGCGAGAAATTTTCATTGCAGCTCTCTCCAACCTGGCTGTACCGCAACCATCCGGAAGTGACCGGTGATGAAAAGCTATTACTCGCGGTAGGTATTGGCGGAAGATACAAACTGTCAAAACGCGTTTCCTTGAACGGAGAATATTTTTATACTGCCCGAGAAAAAAACACCCTCACAGCTCCTTATCATGATTCCATGTCCTTTGGTGTGGATATTGAGACCGGCGGACACGTTTTTCAATTGCATTTTACCAATTCACTTGGGATGATCGAAAAGCAGTTTATCGGCGAAACAACCGGAACCTGGGACAAAGGCGATATTCACTACGGATTCAATATTTCCCGCACGTTTAGTTTTGATAAAAAAAATAAAAGAGCAGCTAACTAAATTCCAGATATCATGAGAATGCATATATTATGTACCGTTATTTTCGCGGTAGCGGGAATGGTATGCCAAACGGAGCTTGCAAAAGCACAAAGTACGCTTTATTCGACCAGTGCCGGCAATACCCGTTTTTCCTCGGAAACACCTTTGGAAAATATCAATGCAGAGAATAAAAAATCCCAGGCCATCTTAAATACGGCAACTGGTGAACTTGCGATCCGGATGAATATGGTCGATTTTGTATTTCCCAATAAACTCATGCAGGAGCATTTCAACGAAAATTATATTGAATCAGATAAGTATCCCACAGCGACTTTCAGCGGAAAAGTGGACAAAGCCATTGATTACACGAAAGACGGCGAATACGATGCGTCAGCGACAGGGAAATTCACCGTTCACGGCGTTACCAAAACCCGGACGATCAATGGTAAAATAAAAATTGATGGCGGAAAAATTTCCATCAGTTCAGATTTTCAGGTCGCACTTACTGATCATAAAATTGATGTTCCTGAAATTGTTTTCGTAAAAATTGCACAGATTATCCAGGTAAAATCGCTGTATGCTTTGGCTCCTGCTAAAAAATAATTGACCCATTTCAGGATTAATTTTGCCTCTCAGACAACCTCCCCTTGGATAGTCCGAGAGGCTTCCGGCTATTACCTTCTGCGCTTTTTCTTCCTGGAAGTTTTCTTTTTGGCAACAACTTTCTTTCGCACTGGTGCTTTTTTCCTGACAGCCGTTTTTTGTTTGGCAGCAGGTTTTACGATTTCTTCTTCCTCGTCTTCCGGATTTTCTTCCAATTCAACAGCCGAAGTTTCCTCTCCTGATTCATCAACAACCGAATTTCCTGGCAGGTAAGGTAAAGTGGAATTAATTGTTTCGTCTAAATTGGTTGCGTTGTCAATCGCTTTTAACCGGAAGGAATAATGATAAGTTTTGGCGGGAAGCCGGTACTTTTCGTGCACACGCGGCGACCAGCTGTCGTCTCCTCCGAGTCCCATTTGTGCAAGATCCAGATTCACAGTTGTGTTATTTCCTTTTGCTAAAACTGCACCTCTCGCCTTGGAAGCGTTGAGCTCCTGATCCGAGTAATCATGTACATTTACATTGAACAAGGAATCGCTGATGGCAAGCAGTCCAATTCCTTCCGAATTGGTAATGGCCGTCCAGCGAACATCAGTTTTGTTTCCGTTTTCCTGTGGAGAAATATAAGGGAAATGTTGTGCGGCGACTGTTCCCGAGTATAATCCCGCACGTCCGCTTGTTTTCCTGTCCGCATAGGTTTCATGCGGACCGTTACCAAACCATTGCATTTTATTGAACGATTCTGTCATTGCCAATTGCATTCCTACTTTCGCCAATGCCGGCCAGTTTCCTTCAAAAGAAAAGGTATTCTGAACGTGAACATCGCCGGTTGCATAAACGCTGTAAACAGAATTGACCTGCATTTCACCGGTCTGGCTTTTTAGAATATTCTTTAATGTAATCCTGTAAGCATGCGTGTTGATCTGTTTCGTGCGCACTTCGCAGGAAACCAGCTCCAGTGTATCCAATCCTGCTTTTCTCCATTCCGATGCAAAGCTGTTTTTACCGCCTTCGTCATTATCCGTGGGTACGCGCCATAGATTGGCAAATAGGCCTGTTTTCAACATTTCCTCTTTTTTATTTTTAAAAGAGACCATTCTACCCGTTTTTTTATCAAAAGTGACTGAGAAATTCTGACCGGTAACCAACAATTTTCCACTGCCTAATTGGGCTATTCGCAGTGCGGAATTTCGGGTCAGGCTTACACTTTTGGATTCTGGTAAAACGGTTAGAACGGGCGTTTGCTGCCAGGCAATTTCATGTCCTTTTGGTGCCCAGCTCGTCGCCGTTTTTACGGTCAGACTTAAATTCAGGAAATACTCACTTTTGGCGGATTTTGTATTAGATGGTATTTCAAACGGAATGGTCAGTTGCTGCGTCTGGCGCGCCGGTACGCTGAGATTTGGAACAATTCCCTTGCCGATAATTTTTCCGTTTTCCTGCAATGACCAGGAAAGTTCAAAACTGTTCAGCGACTGGAAATCATAATTGTTGCGAATCGTGACCATTTTTTGTCCCTTGCGCAAGATATCAGGCATTTCAAATTTTACGTATTGATATACCTTTTTAACTTCATTAAGTTCGGGTTGAGGAACCCTGTCCGGATTTACCAGACCATCGCCTGCATTGGCTCCATCGATGTAATTGAAATAATCCCAGTAAGTGGAACCGTCCGGTTTTTTCAATTTCAAACCCTGGTCCACCCAATCCCAGATGAAGCCACCCTGCATGGTCGGGTAGCGTTCGATCACGTCCCAGTAATCTTTTAAATTTCCAATGCTGTTGCCCATTCCATGCGCGTATTCACAAATAATAAGAGGACGGGTTTTGTCTTTTTTTACCAATTCAACCATATCCTGAGTCGACGGGTACATGACCGAAATAATGTCAAA
>Ga0247803_1000472_pt1 | contig 22017 bp, 16 predicted proteins | sample UWRJL014104B1_FD_180928 | JGI IMG/M metagenome (GOLD analysis project Ga0247803, IMG submission 180928) | Plant litter microbial communities from Arlington Agricultural Research Station in Wisconsin, United States - UWRJ-L014-104B-1 | ecosystem: Environmental > Terrestrial > Plant litter >...
ACTTACATCTGTTAATTTGGTCTCGCCAAACTATCCCGTAAGTGCCCACACGCATTGCTTGATCTGTCTGTTAAAGAACCGGTGAGCGTTGAGCTCTAACCGTGGGAGGCGCATTCTACAGCGTTTCCTCCTGTTTGCAAGCAGAATCTTTCAATTCTTTTCTTGCCGATAATTCGTTTCAAGCCTCAGCTTTACTTCGTTTTATCTTTCGCTTTTCCGGTTACCCTTGAAGCGAGGCGCGCATATTACGCTATTTTTTCTGTTTGTAAACCCTTATTTTCATTCGGTTTTTACAAACTTCGCTAAACATTCATTTCAATCCAGAGATTAAAACGGCCTGCTCGGCGAGGGCGCGAACTATAGGCACCCACCACTTTCATTGCAAGCTTTTTTTGATTGGATCTTTACTTTAGTTGCAACTTAGAATATTCGCCAATCAGAATGAATATTTTTTAAGCAACATCAAACAAGTGATACTTTTTCTTGCCCAATTTCACCAAATAGAAGCGCTTAAAAAAAGCTTTTTCGAATGAGAAAGAATTTGCAGATTGCATATTGTCATCAATAGACTTTGCTTCGCCATTGATAAAAACGGCATTGCGAACCAACGCATCTTTTACCTGCTTACCCGATGCAGCCATTTCGACATCCGCAAGAATTTGTGTTAAAGGTGTTTCACTGATATCCGAACGAAGCAATTTAGATGAAGGAAGACCATCTTGCTGTAACTGCTCAAAATCAGATTCACTCAAACCTGCAAGGTCATCACTAAACAATGCTTGCGTAATTCGCTGTGCTGCTAGCAATCCAGACTCACCATGAACCAAGCGCGTCATTTCTTCAGCAAGAATACGTTGCGCTTCCGGCTTAGCAACACGCGCAATATCTTCCGTCTCTATATCGGCGATTTGCGCAACACTTAAAAAGGTAAAATAACGCAAGAACTTATAAACATCAGCATCAGCAGTATTCAGCCAAAACTGATAGAAAGCATAAGGAGAGGTTTTGGATGAATCCAGCCACACTGTTCCAGATTCCGTTTTACCGAATTTTGTCCCATCCGATTTCGTCACCAAAGGCATAGTCAACCCAAACACCTGACCTCCGTGCATACGACGGGTTAGATCGATACCACCCGTAATATTACCCCACTGGTCGCTACCGCCTATTTGTAGCGTGCATTGATTGCGCTGATATAGCTCGGCAAAATCATAGGACTGCAACAACATATAGGTGAACTCGGTAAAAGAGATACCTTCTCCTTCACGTTCGATGCGTTGCTTCACCGACTCTTTATTAATCATGTTATTGATAGAGAAATGCTTGCCAACATCGCGCAGGAAGCTGAGCACATCAATCTTGCCAACCCAGTCGAGATTGTTTACTACTTCGCCTGATATTGGGCTTGCATCAAAATCGATAAAACGAGAAACCTGAGCACGCAATTTATGAACCCAGTTTGCCACCACATCAGAAGTATTGAGCTTGCGTTCTTGCGCTTTAAAACTTGGGTCACCGATTAAGCCGGTGGCGCCGCCAACAAGAGCGATCGGTTTGTGCCCTGCCAACTGAAATCGCTTTAGCATTAGTAGAGGCACTAGACTACCGATGTGCAAGCTATCGGCCGTAGGGTCAAAGCCACAATAAAGAGTGCGACTTGCAGAATTCAGATGCTCAGCTAAAGTTTCACCACCAGTTGTTTGCGCGATTAAACCGCGGTCTTGCAACTCTTTTAAAAAGTTCTTGTCAATCGTCGTCATAAGTCACCAAAACTAAAGTCAGAAGCAATCCCAGAAAGGATAAAAAGCCGGCCACGATACCGGATCTTGGATCAAAAACAAGGCTGAAACATAGACAAGTTACAAGAAAATGAATTTTAAAGATGTCTTTAGAAATCTTTTCTGCTATAAATATCTGTCTGGTAACTAACATATAACATGAGTTAGCTTTTCTTTATGCCTTCAATAATAACTAAGTCTAAGAACGTGCTATGCATAGCTTTAGAACAAGTTCCACGCGGCCATCTTATTGCTGCGGGCGCATTATCGGCTAGCTTATTACTTATTATGGCGTTAAGCCCAAACCACGAAATTACTTCGTCTAACGATATCGTTAGCACAGAAGCTATGTCAGCGGCCGCAACAACCAACTTTCAAATGTTTCCGAAAGTGGCAGCGGTTAATATTCTTCCGGATGTTATAGACACATTCAAACAGCCTGTAAAAAACCCTTTACTTGTCGCTCAACCTCAACAGCCTTTAACTCAAGAACTTATCATTAAGTCTGGCGATAATTTATCCAGCGTATTCGCACGCATGGGGCTTAATGACCGGGATATTTATGAGTTATTTGATGGCAATAAGAGCGCAAAAGATTTAAGAAGTATTGCACCAGGTCAAAAGCTAGAATTCCTAGTAGACAACAGCGGTAAACTACAAGAGCTTAAATACTACAAGAACAACCTAGATTCACTGAAGTTTACACGCAATGCGAGCGGTTTTACGGGCGAGCAAATCTCTTTAACGCCAGAACTGAAACGCACTTTCCGCCAAGGCACCATTAACAGTTCATTATTTATGGCCGCCAAACAAGCCGGCCTCCCTAACACCCTTACTATGGATTTAGCCAACATTTTTGGTTATGACATCGACTTTGCTCTTGATATTCAAAAGGGCGATAACTTTAAGGTGATGTTTGAAGAACAATATTTAGACGGCAAGAAAATAGCGACTGGCGCTATTCTTTCTGCAGAATTTACCAATGCTGGCAAAACTTACCGAGCAGTGCGTTACACCAGTAAAGATGGCACAACCCGCTATTACGCTCCCGATGGTAAAGGTCTTAACAAAGCCTTTTTACGTACACCCGTGGATTTCGCCAAAATTAGCTCATCTTTTAGCTTGGCTCGCAAACACCCGGTTCTTAACACTATTCGCGCCCACAAAGGCACTGATTATGCTGCCGTTATAGGAACCCCCATTCGCTCAACAGGTGATGGCAAAATTATTTTTGCTGGTCGTAAAGGCGCTTTTGGTAACTGCATTATTATTCAACATGGCCAAGGCTACCAAACCTTGTATGGCCATATGAACAGCTTTGCTAAAGGTATTTCTACCGGATCTCGCGTGAGCCAAGGTCAGATTATCGGCGCTGTTGGCAAAACAGGTTTAGCCAGTGGCCCGCACCTTCACTATGAATTCCATGTGAATGGTCAGGTTCGCAACCCTGTTACCGTTCAATTGCCACAATCAATTGGTATAGCGGCCAATGAAAAAGATCGCTTTGCGGCATCAACTCAAACGCTAGTTGCTCAACTACAAGACTTTGACCGTAACAGCCGCTTAGCCCTGGGCGAGAGCAAAACCAAGTCTAACTAATGACAGCGACCGGGTATTATCTTGGGTTAATGTCTGGCACCAGTGCTGACGCGGTTGACGTGGTTATCGTTGATTTTGCAAATGACCGAACACAGTTATGCGCTAGCCATTCCGTTTCTCTATCTCCTCTTATACGTCAGCAAATTCACGCATTCGCCACCCCCAGCGATAACGAACTTGATCGCTTAGGCGAGCTCGATCAACAGCTAGGCGAAGTCTTTTCAGATAGCATTAACCAACTTCTCAGTAAATTCCAGATAACTCCAAGCCAAGTCATTGCCATAGGCAGCCACGGTCAGACTATTCGTCATCGGCCGCCCGGCTCACTTACACACCCGTTCACCTTACAGATTGGCGATCCCAATATTATTGCCGAACGCACAGGTATTACCACAGTTGCAGATTTTCGCAGGCGTGATATGGCAGCAGGCGGTCAAGGTGCGCCCTTGGTACCCGCGTTTCATCAGGCCGTTTTCCACAGTTCTACGATTGATAGGGTTGTGGTGAATATTGGCGGCATGGCCAACATCACATGGCTACCAAAAGCAGGTAAAGCGCTTGGTTTTGATACCGGCCCCGGCAATGTGTTGATGGATGCCTGGATATTTAAGAACCTTGGCAAAGCTTATGATGCCAATGGGGATTGGGCAGCATCTGGAACGGTAGACAAAAGTTTACTCGCACGCTTACTGGCACATCCCTTCCTGCACGAAATAGCCCCCAAAAGCACGGGGCGAGAAGCCTTTAAAGTAGAGTGGTTAGAGGCTGAATTAGTAGGTTTAGACATTGCCGCTGTCGATGTACAAGCCACACTGCTCGCTTTTACTGCAGAATCTATAGCCAAAGATATTCGACAATTAGCAAACGCAAGCTGTGAGGTTTTTGTGTGTGGCGGAGGCGCTTACAACGCTAAACTAATGGCCGAACTTCAAAGCCGCTTACCGCAGCTGAAACTTGCCAGCACTGCAGAGTTTGGTATAGCGCCGGAATGGGTGGAGGCGATGGCGTTTGCGTGGCTTGCCAAGCAGACAATAGAACGCAAAAGCGGCAACTTAAGTGCCGTTACAGGGGCAAAACGCGAAGTGATTTTAGGTGGGGTTTATTTCGCTTAAGGTTTTAGCAAGATCACATAGAGAAGGAAGAACCGCACCCGCAAGTGCTGGCCGCATTGGGGTTTTGAATCACAAATTTGGAGCCCTGTAAGCCCTCTTCATAATCGACTTTAGCACCTACCAGATAGGGATAACTCATAGCATCCACTACCACTTTCACGCCATCCTTTTCTACAATCGAATCGTCTTCAGCGACAGCTTCGTCAAACGTAAAACCGTATTGAAAGCCTGAACAACCACCGCCCGTGACATAAACACGCAACTTCAAATCGGGGTTATCCTCTTCTTCCACCAAGCTTTTCACTTTAGCGATAGCGCTGTCGGTGACGTAAACAACTTGCGGAACAAATATTTCTGCGGTGGCCATGTACAACTCCAGGACGGTTACTGCGCCGGTGATTATCCCTTTACCCGACTAAATTAGTCAACTATTAACATCACTTCTTAAGGCCCACTCAAGAGCTGGTCAAAAGCGGAATTTCTCGGTTAGCAGCTTGCTCTTTTACAGTTGAATGCATCTGCCCGATGAGTTGCGCGCCTTTTACCATCTCAATGGATTGGTAATGAATAGCACCTTCAATAACCGCTTTGGCAGCCAACTCCAAATGTTTACTAGAATGAATGCTACCGTGAACGCGGCCATTGATGATGACATTGGGCGCATGAATTTCACCGTCCACAAAACCCGTCTCAGTCACAATTAACTTTGCAGGCTTACCTTCTTCTGCATAAATATTGCCTTTGAGCGAGCCCTCCAAATAAAAATCACCGCTAAAATGAATATCGCCCACCACCTTGGTTGCAGCACACAATAGGGAGTGATTATTAGCAAATGCTTTTTTCTTTTTGGAGATGAGCATTGAAACCTCTTTACGTAAAATGTGGGTCTATTTAAGTTTGAAATCAGCCATTGGCCAGTTTAATTCTGCTCTCACCAAAGGCGGAGGCTTGTTATCTTTGGACTTGACGACCAGCTCCACCATTTGGGGAACAAAATCAACGGGGAACGCCAAGCTGCCTTCAAAGGTTTGAAAATATTTAAAACTTAGCGGAATGCTGGGTTCACTGACCTGCGATGACACTTGAAAGAGCGATAGCTGCAAGCTCTGCCCGCTTTGCTGGCCAATAATCCTAAACTCTAAAAAGCCGCTAAAGTCAGCCTCTTTGGTAGACAGTTTTTGCACGGTGAGGCTGTAATTAAAATGCCCCTTTTCTTTAAGAGGCAACACCGTAAAGACACCAAAACTGATCCCCATAGGGTTGTTTTTAGCGCCGGGTGACAACAAGTCTTTGTAAACCCGCAAATCCCGCTCTGAAGCGCTTATCTGGGCTTTTTGCGTCATCACTAACTGGCGTAAATCTTCAATACTTTGGCGATCTATATCTGTATTGGTACGCAGTTGTGTTATCTCTTGCGATACTGCTGCCACTGCCTTTTGTTGCTGCGTATCGTGCTGATTGAGTTGCGATTTATGCTGCTGATTAGTTTGGTAAACACCTGCAAAATAACTCGCTCCCACCGCTAAAATAAAGCCTCCCACTAACGCCACCAGACGCAAGACTTTAGCTATGGGGTTATGCGCGGTAATTCGCATGGATGTGAGCTTGCTGCCTTTAACCGTCACGCTTGATTACCTTAGTAAGAAATTTTGCATTATTTAAAAAATGATTAGGTTTAGAAATGATCAGGGGCGATAAATCGCCCCTGATTAAAACGGTAAAGATTAAGCTTAAGGCATAAGCGCCACTACATTTAGCCCAGCAGTTTCTTCAAAGCCAAACATAATATTCATGTTTTGTATTGCTTGCCCAGACGCGCCCTTAGTCAAATTATCAATCACCGATAACACCACCACGGTATCGCGATTTTGCGGGCGCAATACTGAAATACGGCAGACATTAGAGCCTTTTACCGAACGCGTTTGTGGCAATACGCCTGCTGGCAATACATCTACAAACGGCTCATTGGCGTAACGGGATTCGTACAAGGCTTGTAGATCTGGCAGTTTGCTAACATCTAGCGCGGTGGCGTAAAGCGTGGCGTGAATACCGCGAATCATGGGCAGCAAATGGGGCACAAATGTTAAGCCGACTGGTGCAACATTGGCTGGCTGAATATCGCGTAAGCCTTGCTCAATCTCCGGCAAATGACGATGCCCCGCTGCACCGTAAGCTTTAAAGCTATCCATTACTTCGGTTAACAAGTTATCAATTTTACCCTGACGACCAGCACCGCTTGCACCGCTCGCGGCATTGGCGATAAGGCGGCTTGGATCCACCAAATTGTTTTCCAATAAAGGTAAGAAGCCTAATTGAGTTGCTGTGGGATAGCAGCCGGGGCACGCAATCAGCTTGGCGGTTTTAATGGCCTCACGATTTACTTCTGGCAAACCATACACTGCCTGGGCAACTAACTCTGGCGCACCGTGAGGCTGGTTGTACCATTTTTCCCACAGCGGAACATCGCGGATTCTAAAGTCGGCCGACAAATCGATAATGCGCGCCTTGGTATTCATAAGTGAGGGCATCATGCCTTGCGCTACGCCGTGGGGCGTGGCGAAGAAGACAGCATCTAGCTCACCCAAGATCGCAACATCCGGCTCGGTAAAAGCTAAATCAATGTGGCCGCGCAGGCTCGGGTACATATCCGCCACTTTCACGCCCGCTTCAGCACGCGATGTAATTACCGCGACCTCAACATTTGGGTGATTGACCAACAACCGCAGTAATTCCACTCCGGTGTAACCTGTACCGCCAACAATACCTACCTTAATCACGAGCAACCCCTTCATTTGCGTAAACAATTGTCTAAGTGAATACCGCTTTGTACCACTCAACCTGAACAAGCGCCCTATCATAAAAGCCTTGCGCCTAAACCGAAAGTAAAAATGCAACTCATTACTCAGATACATCAGCCAGCCTTGGCCGCCCGACTGCCGATAGAAAATACCTATACAGACTCACTCAATCCGCCAAAAATGCTGTGTTAGCGTAGCGCACTTTAAAAATACACCCTCCACATATAAGAATGAGATGTCATCATGACAAAAATAAAACAAAGTTTTTCCTACCTGACCATCACGGGCGGCCTTGTCGCGTTGATGTATTGGATCATCGTTTTGGGCACGAAACTGGATCAAAAAACCACTTTAACCCTAGCCGATACGACGACCCATAGCAGCCAATGGGACAACTTTATTAACGGACTGGTTCATAATCTTCACCACCCACTCGCGGTTTTACTGGCTCAAATCGCGACTATTATTTTTGTAGCCCGGGTATTTGGTTGGATCTGCACCAAAATAAAACAACCTGTGGTAATCGGTGAAATGATCGCAGGCATTATGCTTGGGCCATCCTTTGTGGGGATGCACTTTCCCGAATTCTCAGCCGCATTATTTCCCAAGGCATCCCTGGGGAATTTGCAGTTTGTCAGCCAGATCGGCCTGATTCTGTTTATGTATATTGTGGGCATGGAAATCAGTTTAAAAACACTGAAAGACAAAGCCTATGATGCCGTGATCATCAGCCATGCCAGTATTTTTATACCCTTCACATTAGGTACCGCACTAGCCTATTTCCTCTATGAGCAATTCGCTCCAGCAAATGTGCCTTTTTCAGTATTTGCCCTCTTCAGCGGTGTCGCCATGAGCATTACCGCCTTCCCGGTGCTCGCGCGTATTGTGCAAGAGCGCGGCATGAGCAAAACCAAACTCGGCACTATTTCACTGACGTGCGCTGCAGCGGATGACGTAACGGCCTGGTGTATTCTTGCGGCCTTAATTGCCTTTGTAAAAGCCGGCACATTTATTAATGGCCTCTTCACTATTGTGATGTCAATCGCCTATGTAGTTTTGATGATTAAAGTCGTTCGCCCCTTTTTACAACGTATTAGCGAACAGCACGCCACGGTAGAAACTGTAACGCGCCCATTCATTGCCATTTTCTTTTTAGTCTTAATTTTATCGGCTTATGTAGCAGAAATTATCGGCATTCATGCCTTGTTTGGCGCATTCATGGCGGGCGCGATCATGCCCGATAATGAAAGTTTCAGAAAAATATTTATCGATAAAGTTCAGGATGTCGCCTTGGTATTATTGCTGCCACTGTTCTTTGTATTTACCGGTCTGCGCACGCAGATTGGCCTATTAAACGACCCTTACCTCTGGCAAATAACAGCGTTGATTATTTTCGTTGCGGTATTGGGTAAATTTGTGGGGAGTGCGCTAGCCGCTCGCTATGTTGGGCAAAGTTGGAAAGACAGCCTATCCATAGGCGCACTCATGAACACACGGGGCTTAATGGAGTTGGTGGTATTAAATATCGGCTACGACTTGGGCGTACTCTCTGCTGAAATTTTCGCCATGATGGTGATTATGGCGATAGTAACAACGTGCATGACGGGCCCGGCGCTGGATTTGATAAACAAAGTATTCAAAAACAAACCTCAGGAAACGGCGGCGGCTTCGGCCAAATATTCTTAAAAAGCGCTCATTCATTAATAAGACAGAAATAAGCCAGGGAAGGCTCCCGCACCACAAATTTCCATTCTAATAATTCGCTGATTCACCCTCTTGGGCTTGCTGACGTTATACTGGCTGCACCAAATCCACTCACCCAAGATTCTTACACTTATGGCCTTCCTCTGGATTAAAGCCTTCCATATTATTTCGGTCATCAGTTGGATGGCTGCGCTCTTTTATTTGCCGCGCCTGTTTGTCTATCACAGCATGAGCGAAGACGAGATCAGCCGCGAACGCTTTAAAATCATGGAGCGCAAATTACTGCGCGCCATCGCCAACCCTGCGATGATAGCGGCATACACATTTGGTATTTGGATGAGCTGGCTCAATTGGGCGTACTACTCCACCCAAACGTGGTACTGGTGCAAAATCGCACTTGTCATATTACTCACGGGCTATCACCACGCTTGCGTGGTCTATTTCAAACAATTCCGCGATGATCGCTGCACCAAGAGCCATAAGTTTTTTCGCGTATTTAACGAGCTTCCAGTATTTTTCTTAATCGGTATTGTGATTCTGGTAGTGGTGAGGCCCTTCTAATATGAGCCATATTTAGTATGAAACAAACACTTTACGCAATCACCGACTCACAATTACTAACCGGCGATGCATTGTTTACCGGCGTCGCCGCCGCACTTAAAGGTGGCTGCAAGCTGGTGCAATATCGGGATAAATCCGATGACAAAGCGCGCAAGTTATTTGAAGCAAAAAGTTTGCTTGCGCTGTGTAATCAATATCACGCGCAATTATTAATTAATGATGATGTGGGCCTCGCGCAAGAAGTTGGCGCGCACGGTGTTCATTTAGGGCAAGACGATATCAACCCTATAGCGGCGCGTATTATTCTTGGTAGTAGCGCCATTATTGGCGTGACCTGTCACGATTCGCTTGAGCTAGCGCGCAAAGCTATTAAAGACAGCGCCAATTACATCGCTTTTGGGCGTTTTTTTTCATCCAACACCAAACCCGATGCACGCCCTGCGCCGATTTCATTAATCAGTGAAGCACGCGCGCAATTTGGTAATACACCGATTGTAGTGATTGGCGGCATTACGCTAGAAAATGGAAAGCAATTACTCGATGCAGGCGCCGATATGCTCGCCGTCTGCCACAGTTTGTTTTCTGCGGATGACGTTAGCGCACAAGCTAGAAAATTTATTGAATTGAAAACACTATAGGATTCACCATGACCCGCTCCGAAGAATTATTTGCCCAAGCCCAAGTTCATATTCCCGGCGGTGTTAACTCGCCCGTTCGCGCCTTTCGCGCTGTAGGCGGCACGCCGATATTTTTTGAAAAAGCGCAAGGCGCTTACGCGTGGGATGCCGATGGCAAACGCTATATTGATTACGTGCAATCCTGGGGGCCAATGGTGCTGGGCCATGCGCATCCCGATGTAATTAACGCTGTTATCGAAACCGCAAAATTTGGTTTAAGTTTTGGCGCGCCGACTGAACGCGAAACCACGCTCGCAGAAAAGCTCTGCACACTTATGCCCGGCATGGATATGGTGCGTTTTGTCAGCTCCGGCACTGAAGCAACCATGAGCGCAATTCGTTTGGCACGCGCATTTACCAAGCGCGATAACATCATTAAATTTGAAGGTTGCTACCACGGTCATTCGGATTCGTTGTTAATTAAAGCCGGTTCCGGCGCATTGACCATGGGCGTGCCTAGCTCGCCGGGCGTGCCTGCTGTATTGGCCGACCACACCATCACCCTCGATTACAACAACGCTCAGCAAGTGCGTGATTACTTTGCGGCACACGGCGATAAAGTAGCCTGCATTATTGTTGAACCAGTTGTGGGCAATATGAATTGCATTCCACCAGTAGATGGGTTTTTAGAAACCCTGCGCGATGTGTGCGATCAATCCGGTGCGTTGTTAATTTTGGATGAGGTAATGACCGGTTTCCGCGTCAGTCATACCGGCGCACAGGGTTATTACAACGTTAAAGCCGATATAACCACGCTTGGTAAAGTCATCGGCGGCGGCATGCCGGTAGGCGCATTTGGTGGGCGTCGCGATGTTATGCAAATGATCGCGCCCTCCGGCCCGGTTTACCAAGCGGGAACCTTATCTGGCAACCCGGTTGCGATGGCAGCGGGGCTTAAAACATTAGAGTTATTGGAACAAGCGGATTTTTATAAAAATCTAAGCGCACGTACTACACAATTAGTTGAGGGATTGCAGAAACTAGCCGATGAAGCGGGCATTCCCTTCACCACCAACCACGTTGGCAGCATGTTCGGCTTTTTCTTTACCAGCGAACCCAAAGTCACCAACTTTAAACAAGTGATGGCGTGCGATATTCCACGTTTCAATAAGTTCTTTCACGGCATGTTAAAACGCGGTGTGTATTTGGCACCGGCTTCTTATGAGGCAGGCTTTATGTCTGGCGCTCATACGGAAGCGGATATTCAAGCGACCCTGCAAGTAGCCAAAGAAGTTTTTGCAGAGTTAGTAGCGGAATAAGAGTTGGTAGCATAATAAAAGGGGCAGTATAAAAAGGAACAAAAATTTAACGCATAAAAAAAGCGGGCCTTTCGGCCCGCAAAGCGTACACCCTCAGCTAGGGGTTCTATCACCGGATATCTAACGTCAATAAGAAAACATAAACACATATCCATTAAGCTCCCTTCTAAACGCATCCCAGTAACAACTTTAAAAGCGCTTCTTTACTTATCCTAAATAAAGAAGCACCGCACATCACATAAAAAACTTAGAACTCAAAACGCAAACCTACACGGTACATACGCCCAATCAAATCATAAATCATAGGGTTAGCGACCGTACCGGTACCTGGTGATACCGCTGGGTCTTTATTGAGCAAGTTATCAACCTTGGCGTAAGCAGTCATGTTGTCGGTGAGCTTGTAGCTAGCGCCTAGATCAAACCGCAAAGTGCCATCCATGTGATTGGTATTCACAGTTGGATGAAGAACTGTACTTACGGGGCAGTCGGTTTGGCACACGATAACTTCGTTGCTGTACACACCGTCACTGATCCAATGCTCAGTCAAGCTAATACTCCACTTGTCCGTATCCCAGCTTTGAGTAGCCAGCACTTTCCAGTCAGGTGTATTACCTACGTTCACACCAGCACTGTCGGTAGGAATGGTATTCAACACGCCAGAGTCAGTGACGAAGCTAAGAGTACGAGTTGCCAATGCACGGAAAGTAAGAGTGCCATCGCCCACAGCTACACGATAAGACGCTTCGATGTCATAACCTTTGTTCTCGATAGAGGCGAGGTTAAAGGCTTGCAAGCGAACATAGTTGGTGTTTGGAACAGTGCTTGTCAGCAACATTGCATTACACAATTCTTTGTTACCGGCAACGCAAAGATCAACTTCCTGCTGGGCACCCAGCGTTGAAATTACGCCATCAACTTTGATATCGAAGTAGTCCAGAGAAAGGCTTAAACCTGGCGCCCAATCCGGTTCCGATAAAATGATACCAAACTCATTGTTGCGCGCTTCTTCAGGGCGTAGCTCGGTATTACCTACAGTACGTTGTTGAACGGTGATGTTATTGCCGAGATAGTTAACGGTATTGTTGATCACGATTTCCGCAGCAAACAGCTCACTCAAGTTTGGAGCACGAACATCTTTTGAGGTTACCGCACGGAAACGCAAACCACTGATGCCAGTTTTCCAGGTACCACCCAACTTCCAGGTATCCACTTCACCGGCGGTGCTGTAATCGGTACGACGAGCCGCAACGTTGATGTTAGCTTCACCCAAGGTGTCGGAGTCAAGGACAGGTACGTTAAGCTCCAAGTACCCTTCTTTTACATCGTACTCGCCTTTCGCGTAGTGGAAGTTACCTGCAAACCAGTGGTTACCAATGGGGTTAGTCAACAATGGATCTGCTGGATATTCCGGCGTATTGGGGCTCTCAGGACGAGCACCGTTACCGTATGGATCACCATGAACAGAATATTCTTCTTTACGGTATTCAAGACCTGTCGCAATCGCGATTGGGCCTGCCCATGAAGAGAAAGGCTCACCGGTAACGTTGAAGCTAGCTACGTTTTGCGTTTGCGGAGAGTATTGGTGTGGGCCGTACTCTGGGAACACATAAGAATAAGCAGCATCACTTGGTGCAACGTTACCGAAAATGTTCATAGGAACACAGCCACTCGCGCGCGCAGCTGGGTCACGGCAGACGATAGTGCCGTTGGGGCCATCAATTGCATCAATTGACGCGTTGTAGCGGTTGTTCAGCATGATGTCGTGCACTTTAAGATCAGTTTCGTTTTTACCGTACTGATAATAAGTGTCATAGGTCCAATCAGTGTTAAAAGCGTTGAACTTACCATTGGCACCCAGTACAAAACGCTCTTGCTCACGAACAGGGTGAACGTTTTGAAGCGGTGTTATTTGCGCATTCACCGTACCGTATTGGAATTGTGTAATGCTATTTGCTGCGCATGCAGCTCTAACTGAATCTGGCAAATAAGGATTGTCGCACTTCATGGTTAAGTTAGCGTTTTTAGCCGCTCCCGCAATCGGGTAGTTAACTGACTCAACACGCGCTTTGTTAATGGTGGCGTAAATCTCGTTGTTCTCATCCAAATCAAAACCGATACGGGCGTAACCTACGTTACGTTCAAGTTCTGATGCGAGACTTTTGCCGCCACTGTTCAAACCACTTAAATCGCCGCCTTCACACAAGTTAGAAATACAGTTTTTGCCGTATTGGAACTGGTAAGGCTCGCCATTTTCACCAAACGCGATTCCTTTTAACGGGCCTGCTGTAATCAAACCGTACTTCGCATATTGGTTATTTTGCGCGCGATCAAACAAATAACGTTGAGGTTTGCCATCTGTAGTTTCGCTAATCTGACGGTTCACAAATTCAGCGCCCGTGTACCAGTCACGGCCACCTGGGCCTTTCAAACCAAAACCAGCTGGCGGAATACCGTCTTCTTTACCATGCTCACCGCTTACCTGGATGTGTAGTCTGTCATCCAGAAAACTACCGCCCCATGCCAATTGACCGGTAACGCCTTCGTTATCCGCATAAGTGGATTGAGCCGCTTGAATATTACCTTTAACGCCGACGAATCTTTTGTCGGTAATGAAGTTCACCACACCGCCTACGGCATCAGAACCGTAAGAAGCAGATGCACCGCCGGTAACCACATCAACGCTTTTAATTAACAACTGCGGGAACTGGCTAATATCAGGAACGCCAGTCACGTTCGCCCCTACCACACGCTGACCATCCAACAAGGTCAAGGTGCGGATAGCGCCCAAGCCACGCAAACTGAATGAGCTTAAACCTTGCACACCGCTACTGGTGCTGTAGGTCATAGCTTGAGTGCCGGTACTGCCTTGCAGCGATGGCAATTGTGAAATAGCCGTGAAAATATTGGGCTGAGCAGTTTTCTGGATGTCTTCGGCAGTAAACGAAGTAGTTGGGGTCGGCTGGGTAAAGCCGCTTGAAATAATGCGCGAACCTGTAACGGTAATCTCCGTAACGGCGGGCTCATCTGCCTTTTTTGGCTCGTCGGCCGCAAAGGCTCCCATCGAAGAAAATGTTACTAATGCCATGTAAGCAGGCAAGAACTTGCGTTTGAATTGTTTATTGGAACTCATCTCATGACTCCTAAATTTTTATTGTTAATTAACGCTTGATAGTGAAATGTTTGCGCTACCATTCGCTAGTTTTAAAAAAAGTGATTTGCGTCCCATGTGTGAACACTAGCCACTTCTATCTTTATTTGAGATATACAACATTATTATTAGAGAAATATGCTCTAATTGGGCGAAACCAATGGTTGCGCTACCACAACGATAACAAAAAAAAGCTTCCATACCAAGCACTTCTGAAAGCTTTTTATCTTATTATATTCAAAACCCTTACAAATCAATCACTTAACGTAAAGTTTTGTAAGCGATCCGGCCTATCTGTGAACACTCCATCAACCCCTAAACGCTGTAACCAGCGCCAATCCTCTTCGTGATTAACGGTATATACCCAGTTTTTCAACCCACGCTGACGGGCATCATTAATAAGTTCGGGGGTAATAAAACTTAGGTGGGTATTGAATGCATAAGCCTTGAGCGGCTCGCAGCATTGCGCGTAATCCAGGGGAATGCCTTCGATTAAGGCAGCTCGTTTCACTTGCGGCATAGTTTGCACGCATTGGTAAAGCTGTTGATGATCAAAGCTGGAAACAATGTAATGTTCAAAACCCAGTTGATGATCGCTCACAAAAGCCTCTAACTCTTGCTTGAGCACAGATACACAATTAGCGCCTTTGATTTCAATATTCAGCAGTGCGCGGTCACTTACCAACGCTAAAATATCGCGCAAAGTCGGTAGCGGTTCGCCATTCGCCAATCTTTGTTGTCGCAAGTAAGCCAAAGGCAAATCCGTAATTATTCCCTCACCAGATACCACTCGCCCTAAACGGCGATCATGAGTGACCAAGAGCTCACCTTCAATTTGGTAGATATCAATTTCAACAGCATCCACACCAGCATCCAATGCACGCGCAATGGCAGCTAAACTATTTTCTGGAAGCGGTTGGTCATTCATTAAGGGGCCGCCACGATGGGCAATGCACGTCAGCTTTGACATAAAATTCACAACATATTCAGGTTAAAGGTTTTATACTGCGCACTCGATTTGTGCCGTACTATGCATGTATTACAGCATTGCATTTGAGTATGGCAGCCAGATCAAGCTTCAGCAATTCCAATTCACAACCAGTAATTCAGCGAGTAAAGTTCTTCTGTGTTCTCCTTCTCTATCGACGAAAAAATTATGAGCGAAAGCCTAACTACAAAACTCTTACTAATATGCACCTGCATTGTGGTGTTTTATTTAGTATCCCGTTTACTGAATAGAATTATTCATGATGTTGGTGTACGCAAAGCACTGGGCGATGACCGGGTGCCTTACATTACCCGCCTCATGAACATCGGTTTGGTATTTTGCTGCATAGTGATTATGTGTTTATTGCTTGGCCTCGGGTACAGTGAAGTCTCGGTTTTTCTTTCATCTATTTTTGCCGTCGTGGGCATCGCTTTATTTGCGCAGTGGTCAATTCTCAGCAATGTTACTGCGAGTATGATTATTTTTTTTGGTTTCCCTTATCGTATTGGCGACCGCATTAAAATTGCCGATAAAGACGAAGACATGTGCGGAATCATCGAAGAAATCAGCATGTTTCATGTGATTTTGCGCCGCGACGATGGCAACCTGGTTACCTACCCAAATTCTATGTTGCTGCAAAAAGCGGTTATTAAAATTGAATATCCTTTAGAAAAGGAAGTAACACCTGAACTGGAAGCCGTAACGCAACTAGAGAAAGCTGCGACCGATTATTTGAAGGGTGTGAAAACCGTTCGCGATTAATTTTTAATGCACCGCTCGCCCTGAGCGGTGTTTGCACCTAAGCAAAATCTAAATCTGCACTCTGGTACCCAACTCCACCACCGCATTATCTGGCAACTTAAAAAATTCCACCACACCGCTAGCGTTACGGTTCATAGTGGCAAATAAATTCTCACGCCATACACCCATACCACTACCCGGAGTAGCCGTAATTGTCTCGCGGCTTAAAAAATAACTGGTTTGAAATAATGGGATACTTAACCCAAAAGCCTCACAAAGCTTTAGCGCTTGCGGAACATCGGGCGCATCCATAAAACCAAAGCACAATTTAACTCGCCAAAAATTTTTGCCTAAATCTTCTACCATTACGCGTTCAGATTCATTCACCCAAGGCACATCCGCAAAAATCACCGTGAGAATAATATTGCGTTCATGCAGCACCTGATTGTGCTTAAGATTGTGCAGTAACGCCTGTGGAACAGTGGATGGATCTGCAACAGGGTAGACCGCAACGCGCGCAGCCCGCTGAATCTCCGCAGGGTTTAGCGTTCCAATAAACGCCTGTAAATCAACACCCTCTTTGCGAATACTCGCCAACACACTATTGCGACCGCGATGCCAGGTTGTCATCAACAAAAACAACAAACCACCCAACACTAATGGAAACCAACCGCCATCAAAAAATTTAATCATGCAACCTGCAATTAATGCCAAATCGATAATGAGGAAAAATCCTGTTACTAAAAAAGTAATAGGCGCAGGAAAATTCCAACGGTAACGCACCACAAAAAAAGTCAGTAGCGTGGTAATCATCATCGTCAAAGTAACCGCAATACCATAAGCGGCTGCCAATGCAGAAGAGCTTCCAAATAAAACCACCGCGCCCACAATACCCGCCAATAAAACCCAATTCACAGCAGGCAAATAAATCTGTCCCGATTCATTAGCAGATGTATGCAGTACCGACATGCGCGGCAAAAAGCCCAATTGAATCGCCTGCCGAGTCACCGAATAAGCGCCAGAAATAACGGCTTGCGATGCAATAATTGCCGCAATACTGGCAATAATAACTGCCGGCCAAATCAGAGCCGATGGAAACAAATTATAAAAAGGATTTGAAATTGCACTCGCATTACCCAACAACAAAGCACCTTGTCCCAAATAATTTAATGCGAGCGCAGGCAAAGCCATAGACACCCACGCCAATTGAATCGGCTTGCGGCCAAAATGCCCCATATCAGCATAGAGCGCCTCTGCACCCGTAAGCGCCAATACAATTGCACCTAATACCGCAAATGCAAACCATCCGCGCTCACATAAAAAATGCCATGCATAGAGTGGGTTTAATGCGTGCAAAATAGTTGGCTGCTGCACAATATGATAAATACCAGAAATCGCTAACACTAAAAACCATAGCATCATTAGGGGGCCAAATACTTTGCCTACTGCACCCGTGCCTTTGCGCTGCACTAAAAATAAGCCCACCAAGACCCAAAGCGTTAAAGGCACAACAAACGGCGTTAAGGTTGGCGTTACTACTGTTAAACCTTCCATAGCGCCTAACACAGAAATTGCGGGTGTAATTACGCTATCGCCATAAAAAAGTGTTGCGCCAAATAATCCCAACAGCAATAAATACGAACGCAAACGCGGGTATCTTTCTGTCGATTGCGCCGCTAAAGCACTTAAAGCTAAAACCCCACCTTCACCGCGATTATCCGCACGTAAAATAAGCACAACATATTTCAATGTAACCACCAGCATGAGCGCCCACACAATCGCGGAGACTGCTCCGGTAATATGCGGCACATCCAAAGCAACACCCGTTGCAGGGTGAAATATTTCTTTAAATGTATAAAGCGGGCTGGTACCAATATCACCATAAACCACACCCAAGGCACCTAGCGTTAAAGCGGCGGTACTTTGAGATTTTAGTTTTTGATGCGGATTAATAGGTTGCAATTGCGTTGCAATAGATTGAGTTGTCATGCCAAAAAACTCCTCTGGCTGTTAGTGTCAGAGTTAGTGTGGCAGGTGGGGCATTAGGATTGTGTTAGGATTTTTTCGGGAAGACCTGATGAGAAAAAGTAATCTGTATAGGAGATGGTAAATAATTTATTCATCATCCGCTAATCTATAGCCTACTCCTGGTTCTGTTAACAATAGGATAGGATCAGCAGAATCCACTTCCAACTTCGCGCGCAATTGCGCCATATATAAACGCAAATAATGGGTGTGATCAATGAACTCTGCGCCCCATACATCGTTTAATAATTGGCGATGAGTTACCACACGGCCTGCGCTACGAACCAAGCGAGCTAACAAATTAAATTCTGTGGGCGTTAAATGGACTTGTTCGCCGTTGCGCGTTACAGAATGCGCGGCTAAATCAATAACCACGCCAGCTTTATTGTATTGCGTAATGGATGCACTGACTGGTACACCTTTATGGCGCAAGGCTACGCGCATACGCGCAAGTAATTCCCCTATGCCGAAGGGTTTTACCAAATAATCGTCTGCACCCAAATCTAACAGCCGAATTTTTTGTCCTTCTTGTTCACGGGCAGAAATGACAATAACAGGCGTGTTTAGTTGTTTGCGCAATTGCGCAAGCAATGTTTCACCATCGCCATCGGGCAAGCCTAAATCCAATAAAAACAAATCTAATTTATTACCAGCACTGCGAGCATTAGTCGCAATCGCAATACCTTCAGATAAACTCGCGGCAGTAATAAGTTTGTAGCCTTCTAACAATAAAGCATCGCGCAGTGTTGCACGTAATTCGCGGTCGTCTTCCACCAGCAATACATGAATACTCATGGCCGATCACCTGATTTATTAGGTAGCACTTCATCGTTATGAAGGTCATGGGGTAAATCTCGCAGCGGTAAATACAATTCAAAACAACTACCGCCATTGACTGGGCAATTGACTTGTATATCGCCACCATGTGCGTGAGCAATTGCTTTACACAGGGCCAAGCCTACACCCGCACCCGGCGTTGGTTTTCCCTCCACTGAAATTGCACCACGCTGAAAAGGTTCAAAAATTTTATCGCGCCAGCGCGAGTCTATACCTTGGCCATTATCAATAACAGATATTAAAAATACTGCGGGTTCTATGTGTTTACTAACCGTGGCATGAATAAGGACAACTGAATCAGCTAGGCTATATTTGAGCGCGTTATCGACAAGGTTTTCTAACAGTTGGCCAATTAAAACGGCATCGCACCACAACAAGGGCAAGGCAGCATCCAACTGAATATTCAAGCGATGCCCCAATTGCCTACCGCGCCAACGTCGTGTTAATTCGCCCAGAATTTCTTCTGCCGATTGCCAGTCACATGCAAGCTGATTATCTGCATCCAAGCGCGCCAGCTGCAAAATATTATGCGTCATGGTATTTAAACGTTTGGCTTCATCATAAATGCGACGCACCAATTGCTGTTGCTGTGTAGCATCTAACTTTTCAGTTTGCTCACTGAGTGAGGATGCAGCGCCCATAATAGTCGCCAAGGGTGTGCGATAGTCATGGGAAATAGCAGCAAGCAAAGTATTGCGCACCAATTGCGACTGTGCTTCTTCGCGCGTTTTTATGTCTTGTTGATGCAAATTGTAACGCTCTAGCGCATTTCCAAATTGATCGCAAATCGCCTGCAAATGTACACGGGTAGAAAATTCATGTACCGCAAAATTATTGAGCAAAGCTGCACCTAACGCGTGGCCGCGTGCGCGCAACGGCAAGTACACATCAGCAAACATTTCATAGCGGCCAGTGCCCCGCCCCAACGGCTGATTATTGCGCGTGCAATACCAGAGCGCATGGCGCTGTTCAATACCCGCATCACCTAAGAGTTGTGCTGCCTGCAAATCATCGGTTTCAGGTAAAAGATCGTTCAACACTAACAGTGTTACGGTTCTATTACTGAGTTGCGCTAATAATTCTTGCAACTCTTGCAAATGTTGATGCGGCTCTGGTGATTCAAGTAGTAAATCGCTCCACTGCCGCAAAATATCGGCTTCACTTGCATGTTGCAAAGCGCGCTCAGATTGTGCGCGCAAAATATTCATTAAACTGATCACCAATAAGTTGACGACCAAGATTACCAGTAGCAACAACGTATGCTGCTGCAAATCCACCGTGAGCGTGCCGTAAGGCGCAACAAAAAACCAGTCGAAAACCAGAACAAAAATAATCGTTAACAGTACCGATACTCGCCACGGCAAACAGACGGACGCTAAAGCAGATGCAAGCACCAGCAACATCGCTAAATTATTAACATCGAGATACTGATCAAGGGCACAAATCGCAACCCAACCTACAAGCCAAATTACTCCCCCTAACCAAAAGGAGGATTTTTTAGGAGGAGCTGGCGCAATAAGAATAGAGTTCATAACCTAGAGTACCGAATGTCGTATTAGGATTGCATAAGTATCGGTCATTTCCAGTGTTGATTGCGTCAGGGCACATCACTGTTATTACCATTTAAGCATCATGATTGAACATGGAAATTTGATTACCCATCATTGAGAATGATGCGGCAAGCATTTGTTAAAAGGTTCATCCTAGATTACATCGCTTTAGCGTAAAAATTTTGCAATTTCACAAAGGTATTGTGTAGCTAATTTACGCATAGGGTAGCTATAGTTATATTTCGCGCGGGTTAGTACCCTGTAATGCTATGCAAACTCACAATAAATAATGACACTCACGGATGCTTTATGAAAAACACATCGTTAAACCTCAGCTTATTAATGGCACTCACCCTATCCGTTTCAGCCTGTGGTGGTGGCGGTGACGGTAAATCCTCATCGCCCACACCAACATCTGTTTCGTCGGTGAGTTCAGTTGCGCCATCTAGTAGTAGTGTGGCCAGTAGTGCGGCAAGCTCAATAGCAATCAGTGCTTCCAGCTCTTCTTCGAGCTTATCATCTAGCTCATCAGTGGTTTCCTCTGCAACAATTGCAGAGAATCAAATCGTCACTGAATACCACACAACTCATACTATTTATAACCTTGAGAACTGCGGCAAAAGTATTAGCCTTCCCAACAATACGGCGAGTGTGTTTGGTGATTACGAGCCTGCGAAACAAAATCAAGTTTTACCGAATATGACAGGGTGGACTCATACAACCAATGGCAAAACGAACGAATGGAAAAACACCAAACTCAGCGGAGCAGATTACAGTAATCCAACACATGGCAAAGCTAATAGTGACTGCAATGATGTAGATACATTAAATATGGTGCTGGTGAAGAAAATAGCAGACTGGGATCATCAACATGCCAATGGTTTTGAAAGCCATTTAATCACTAAAAATATTGGTTTTGCTCAGGTGGATTCCATTATTGTAGATTTAAAAATCAATTCGGCACGTACATCTATTCCAACGCAGAAACAACTTATAGATACTTACTCCACCTATACCACTCAAAATAATATTACGGGTTTGGATAGCCAGAAAGTAAATATTGGCTTCACGCTTTATGATGGTACTAATCTGGGTGCTGCGGATATTATTGAGCTAGACCAAGCGCTTTATGCGGATAAATGGATCAGAGTTGCGATTAAATTAAGCTCCATTAAGTTTTACTCTGAAACAAACTATGTTCGTACCACCAAGAAACCAGAAGATTTTGCTAACGCGATTA
>Ga0247803_1000474_pt1 | contig 21949 bp, 12 predicted proteins | sample UWRJL014104B1_FD_180928 | JGI IMG/M metagenome (GOLD analysis project Ga0247803, IMG submission 180928) | Plant litter microbial communities from Arlington Agricultural Research Station in Wisconsin, United States - UWRJ-L014-104B-1 | ecosystem: Environmental > Terrestrial > Plant litter >...
TACCGGACATAACCCGCATAACGCTTCCTCGACGCGCTCGTCCAATCCAGCCACCGGCTTGTCCACTTCTGATGGTGTGCACAAGCGTCGCTATGCCCGACCTCGGCCACAACTCCGCATCGATCTTCTAGTGTCGGCGGTTGGCGAGAGCTTCAAAGACGCCGTTAAGAAGCAATTGAGGGAAGAGCAACGTGGGAGTACCATTCCTAGCCTGGGTGGCTTCGAGTTTGAGTTCGAAAAGGGAGGAGTTGGCCCAGACAATAATGAAGAGAGAAGCAAGGCTTCGGACGATCAGAATTATCGTTTGCATAGCGGCATCACGAACGGCAGCAAGTCGATTGTAATAATGGACGACACTGGTCCCCCTCCCGTTCCGCTAATGTCGGGAGCCCTACCGGATATCGACAAAGAGCAGAGTTTTTTGAACGAACAGCCGGAAGATGCATCAAGTGAAGCTTCGGTGGATGAGCAGCTATTGGGAGAGGATAGGCCAGTGACTCAGCATTCCGATCTGTACAACGATCCTGAACAAGATGCATCTTCGAGCCGGCGAGCGTCCCGTGTCTCAGAACAGCGCCCTCTCCCTACGGAAAGGAGGTCGTTATCGGCGCCACGGGAACGAATGCATTCGTTCCGCCGTCGTGGATCAACCAAAACTTCAATGTCGCGCCCATCGTCCCTACGAAAACACGCATCCCACAACAGTGGCCTTGGTAAAGCATACCAAACTTCCAGTATCGCGACCTTCCAAACAATGTCATCAAACAATGACCCGTTCTTTTTGGACCGGGGGATGGCCGAGGCAAGCCCTGGCCCAGCGCGTTTGTTGCGTCGTCGCCCCGGCGGCGATCTTCGTGCCGTGGATAATGTTCATGACCTAGAGCAGGTGCCGCGCCCACATTCGACGGGTTCCGTGTCAAATCGCACCCACTCGGTAGCCAACTCGGTTATATTGCGATCCGATCGTTACGTAGATTCTGCCCCTGGACCCGAGATTCGAGCAGAGAACGCAAACGCCGGCAGAGATGCCGAGAAGAGGGCGATCTCCTTGGTTGATACCCACTCTTCCCAGCCTAACCTCAGGCCTTCCTTCGAGGCAGAAGTGGCTAAGCTTGCTGCTCTACCTGATGACACAGACGATGATGGTGGCGTAGAGTCCGCACTTTTGAAACTGGAAGGCAGATTCGAGAAGTCCCCTTCCTTGACGCACACCTCTCCCGAACTGTCGCCTCGGATGGACTTCCAACCAGAGGTCTATAAACCGAGCGGAGCGCCTGACATAACTCCTGTTCTTTCATCCAACCCTTCTGAACGCGGGTATTCCCAGCCTACGAGTTTTGCGAAAGGAGACGATGTCTTTTACAGGCCGTTAGCTCCACCTGAGGCAGAAGGACAAGGCATGTACCGCCTGTCAGGTGAGGCGTTCAATGGGCGCGTCCCTGCTGTCAACTCGCAAGTGGAGTCCGAAGATTCTTACTCATCGATACCACTTCTAGATCGTGGCCTTAGCGTCTTTACGGATCCGCAGAGTGCGAGGACATTGGAAACGATGAGATTATCCGCAAAGCCAGCACCGTTGAAACCTACAAGTCCTCTAGCGCAAGAAGAAGGGCAACCGACGGCATTCCTCGCCTCTCCGAACTCGTCCGTCGAGTATGTCGTGAAGACGGATAGCATGAAAAGGATACCTAAGGATAGTACTATCCCCAGGTCACCGGTAGCCCGAGAGTCTTTTCTTCTTGATGACGACGAAGACCTCAGCGATTTGGAGTCAGCCAGGAGCGCCGGATCAGACAGTACGAATCGTGGAGTACGGAGCTTCTATGACGACGAACCTGTAGTCGGAGATCACGAGAAGGACTTCTTGCCCACGCATCCTATGCGCCATCCGCCCACACCACCTCTCACGGCCAATCGGCTTAATGACCCATTACCCTTTGTCGAATCCACAGTAACGGACCGCGGCCTACCCACGCCTGGTCTTACTCCAACTTCGCGTCTGAACAACCCATCGTTCGGCCTGTCCGCACATCCAGTTGAACCCGCGATTGAGTTGCAAGAACTGAAGAAAGAAGACCCAGCATCAACACCCGCCCCACCACATCTTCCTTTTATCCTTGCGTACGACTCCGAAATGCTTGCTCAGCAATTTACCATCGTAGAGAAGGACGCGCTCGATGAAATCGATTGGAGAGAGCTCATTGAGCTCCGATGGAAACAATCTAGTCCCCAGATTCGCGATTGGGTGCAGTATCTTCGCACACAGGAAGCACGAGGTGTTGACGTCGTCATTGCGCGGTTCAATCTGGTCGTCAAATGGGCTGTGTCGGAGTGCCTGCTTACCGAAAACATCGAAGAAAGAGCCCGCTGCATCATCAAATACATCCACATCGCAACCCATGCACGGCGACTACGGAACTACGCGACGATGTACCAGATCACCATTGCACTTCTGTCCAACGACGTTGCTCGTTTAAAGAAGACGTGGTCCCTTATTCCCGCGGCCGAGATGCAGACAATGAAAGACCTTGAAACAATCGTCCAACCGCTGCGGAACTTTCATAACCTTCGCGTCGAGATGGAGACGGCCACAGTGGAGGAAGGTTGCATCCCGTTTATAGGTAAGCAAGCACGTTTCAAGCATGGAATGATACATTGCTAACACCAAGACTAGGCATCTACACACGCGATCTGATCTACAACTCCCAAAAGCCCGCTTTCATCGACGCCCCTCCCGTAGCCGGAGAACGACTTGTAAACTTTGAACGACATCACACGGCAGCCACGATTGTCAAAAGTCTTTTGCGCCTCCTCGAGGCGAGCTCAAGATACAATTTCAACCCGGAACCCAATGTGGTCAGCAAATGCCTCTGGATGGCAGCATTGAGCGACGACGAAATCTCGAAGCGCAGCCGCCAGCTCGAATAACCTATGTCCTTTCGACCTTTTCCCACGTACAGCATTGCTACAGCGAGCATTGCGTTCCATTACATCGTTCTTTTTCGGATCATACTTTTAATCCTCATTTAGCGCCACTGGCATCGATTACGAAGTTTACGACTATGCTCTGCATCTCCTTTACATATATATATCTGTCATATTCCGCGATTCCCCGGCTTATTAGCCCACACGCATGCGTCTATCCATAGAACTAATCGCTTACGCTTAGGGGAATGTTGGAGGTTGTTGGAATCACTCGTTACTGTTTTGTCTTTGTCTGTACTGCTTTCGCTCTTTTGCAAGCTCTATATGTTGGACCGGATGGGGTGGCTGGATGAGGTGGTGTTGGATGGGTTTGTGGTTACGTATACGAGCATGAAGTTCGCACTGCGGTGCTTGAACTGGCTTTAGTCTATTATGTAGTTTCTCAGCTGAATGTACAGAGAGGATTGATACCCAAGATGGAGCTCAGCCTGATGGCCACATATCCAACTACCGCACGTTCACGTGCTGGTCGCCTTGCATGATCGTCACTCTGGGTAGCTTGGGGCGTACTTGTGAAACACTCTCTGCCTTACCGCCCTGCCCCCTCCGAAGTCTGTACGGTGAGAAACAAGGCAACACTAAGTAAGCGATGGAGTGCGATCTCTTGCCATGTTTCGCAGGACGTCGGCACAGCCGTCCGTTCCCGAGATTTGGGGGCGGGACGATTGGCAGATGACCCGCCTCTGCATATGGCGATCTCCACAAGTCTTCAGCCTTCTTCCTTCCCCATGCACGCAAGGCCCCCCAACATGGCGCTGCTCTTTCCGCCCGCCAGTTCTCATGCGTATATCGCCCTCGCTTATGTATATAGGCACTCAGCTAGGCTGCAGGCTGCGCTATTGTCGCGATACCGTCGCGACTCCAATCAAACATTCTCTCTTCTGTTTGCTTCCTGACGTTTGCGCGTTTGCTGTACCGGACTTGACCAATTCGTGGAACCTCTGGAGGAACCAGAGAGCAATAAATTGCGGGGATTAAAAGATGGCGGCTCCTTCACATCAGCGATCAATGTCTGATCCGCCGCCGCCCATTATGGTCCAGGATACTACGACAGGCGCGGAACCGCAACCTTCTCCGTCGCCAACCGCACGTACGTTTCCCCCGCTCAGCCTCCGCCACTAGGTAGACATCTAACAATATTCCAGAGCGCTCACGAACTTTTTCCTCCTTTCCCCCGCCTCCGCCTCCAGACCCGCAAACGCAAGACTCCCCCACCGACGCCCGCACGCGCCGCCAGAGCACATGGGAAAAGGGCCATCGCCGGAAACACAGCCCCAATCTCGAGTGGCACGAGAAATGGACAAAGGAGAGCTGGAAGCAAGGCCGCGTGCTGCTCATCGACTACGTCGCGAAGGAGCTTACTGGGCAAGGGCGTCGCAAGATTGTCGCACAGGAATTTTCGGATATCGATGGTTTGAGGAAGTTTTATAGGAATGAGTCGCTGTCGCAGCAGGCGGCATTGAGGGTCATACATGTGCAGAATGCGAGTTGGGCCACGCGCTTCCTGCTCCGCAAATTCAACATCGACGCTTCCGACGATCTTGTAGGGACTAATTTCGGCCGCTGGGCGAGATATGAGAAACCGCAGCGACGGGGCGGGAAGCCGGTGCTTAACGGGAAGACTTTCCGTGCGCAGCGGGATCCGTGGCGCGGGATCAGTAGGACGGCGTTTGGGTGCGATTATCTGCGGCATTACGAGAAGAATAAGGTTGCGGATGCGGATGCGGAGAATAGCGGGATGAAAATGATGGAGATGAATCACTACGATGCGCTGGACCAGCCCACGTATGGATGGGACGTCTTTGTTCAGCGATTGTCGGTTTATATCCAGATGAGCGATGGCGAGCCTGGGTTGCCCGTTGATCCTGATATTCGGAATCCGTATGATCAGGTCGAGGTGGAGGAGTACCAGCGATTGAAAAGGCAGTATGGGTCTGTTGACAAGAATGGGCATGAAAACTACATTCCGAAGTTACAGACGCTGGATAATGGGAGTACGATTATACTGTTTGAACACTCGCAGAGTGGCTCGGTGCAGGATACGCTCGTGGGTGCGCGGCAAGAGCTGGAACAGCGATGGAGGAGGCTGACGTTCTATTTGCCGAGGGAAGAGACGGACAATGATGAGAAGCTTGCGACTGACTGTATGGATTTCATTCTCCGCGACATCTTCAAAGCTCTGGCCTTCAACTGGGAGAAGTACATCGGGATCTGCGAGACGCATGTCGGCATCCTCGAAGACAAGATCTACGAGCATCCGGCCGACGAAAGCCGCGCGCCTGAGCTATGGGTCAACTCGAGTTTGTGGCTCAAGATAGAACGACTCATGTACCTCCACTCGGACATCGTCAAGGAAATGATGACCTACCTGAGCGACGCGTACGGCGGCGATCCCTCGGAAAACCAACGGTGGCTCGGCAACACCGTCGAGGAAATCGACAAACTCGTCGTGCAATTCCAGGAAAGCGCAATAAAACCTACGGCTAACCTCTCAGATCTCATGTACAAGTCCGTCGGTATACGCGATGCGAGGCATTCTTTACAACTCGGACTCAGTATGTGGCGGTTGAGCTGGATTACCTTTATCTTCTTGCCGCTTACGTTTGTCTGCGGCTTCTTCGGCATGAACGTCGATACCTTCGAGGGCAACCCCAGTATCAAGTGGTGGTTCGTCGCTACGGTACCACTTTTCGTGGTCGTCTTCACGAGCTGGTACGGCGTCAAACATAGCCTTGCGTCCCAACGCCAGGACCCGTTACGTCGCGGCGTCTACGAAAGCCTGTACAACGATCTATCCAAGGACCACCCAACCCTCTGGACTCGACGCGGACCCAGAGCCGGCGTCATCCCAGTGGGCTGGTGGGCAGGCGTAAAATGGCGCCTCATGACGGGCTGGTTCGACGCAGAGCGAACCGTCCTAGCCAAAGGCTACGACCCAGGCGACGAAGAACTAGGCAGTCTCTCCCGTCTGCGGCGCTACCTCGTCCGACGCTGGCTCGTCGATCTCCCCGTCATGCCGCCCTCATCAACGATGTCGCAGTCAGACATGGAACTCGCGCTCGCCGCCAACGCGGCGCTGCAGTCGAAGTCGAACTCGCATCTTAACACTGTGGCCGAGGGTCTTAGTATGGCGACGCCTGTTGCGTTGGCCGATGGCGATCCGACGGCTGCGAGCCGGCTGCGGAAGCGGGTCCCGCTTGGGCGGTGGCGGAGTGGGAGTCCGAGGCGGAGTGAGGAGAGGGTGGAGAAGAGGGAGGGGAGTTCGGAGGGGAGGCCGGGCAGTGGGGTCATGGTTGAGGAGAAGAGTGAGGATGAGCGGAGTGGGGATGAGGCCGGGCTGGGGGCTGGGGCTAGGGCGGACGGGAGGAAGAAGGCGTTTCAGGAGAGGCTGAATGTGCCGCTTTATCCGGGGGGTGCGGGGATTGTGGCCGGTGGGTTGTAAGTTGGGATAGCGCGGATATGGATATGGGGTTGGAGGGACATATAGAGCTGAATGATTTTACGAGATGTTTTCTTCGTATGGTCGACTATCACAACCATGGAGCCATGATTAGTTCGATCTCCCCTGATGACGAAAAGAGTTGCTAGGCTGAAGTGTATTCATTTGTGATTAGTACGCATGCGTTAGATATTTCTTGCTGGCCGAGTACGGTGAGCAGCATCACCATCCCCACCACAACCCACCATCAACATCACTTCACCATTCCAATCCCCATTCCAATCATCCATCATTCTCATCACTTCGCCATCCCAATCTGCGAGATCGCCTCCCTCCACCAAGTATATAAGTACGCCAAGCTCCATCCCTTCACAATGTCGAAGGTTGGAAAGAAAGACACGAACAGAAGGCCCATCGGAGCAGGTCATGTGGCATAGGCTGGATAGGCGGATTCGTAGAGGGAGAGGGGGATGGCGACACGTAGCATTTCCGAGTAGACCAATCACCATTTACTTGACCACCCGCCATAGAACCGAGATCAGACAGGATACAAGACACGCAGCGAAGAATAGTGAGCGTATGAAGTGAGTAAAAAATCCATGTGAAAGCGGGAGGTCTGTTACGAAAACCTTCACGACCATAAGACTACCAATACGCCAACCAATAACCTGCTCAAACCGAAAAACCTGAGACTTTCGCCAAAGCACCAAAACGACACAATGACTGTTCAACGCCACCACCTTGTGCAATCCACACCATTCAAACTCTGCGCCTGTTACAAACCCTTCGCGACCAAGAAACCCTTAATGCATCCCGCCATTCCACATCCCCAAACCAATAAGCCTCTCCACCATGGCTTAAACCTATCGAACCTGAATCCAATACCTGCGCAACGAAAGCGCCCATCCAAACACCAACGACTCGCACAAAGTGACCGCAGCAAAAACGCAAACCGCAACCCGCAAATCCACGTTCGACACCACTCACCCGACCGTGCTCGCCTCCTCCTCGGCAGCTCTACGGAAGTAATCCGCATCAATCTCGCTCTCATTCCCAAATGCCGCAGTCGGGAGATCGGTTCCAAGACCCGAATCGCTAGGAACATACATCTCATGCTTCATCTCCTTCTTGACTTCTTCGACGGCGCGGTGGACCTCACTATCGGTAGGCATAGATGGCGCCTCTGAAACTTCGGAGCCGGTGATGGCCGAAGGAGCGAGAGTCGTTGTGGGTTCGTCGTCTTCTTCCTCTTCGGCATCCGAGTGTGTGTAGTTCGAGCGTTCATCTTCGCTGCGCTCGTCGATGGTTTCCGTACCGCCGTTTTGGGTGGAGTGTGCGTTGGAGCCGTACGAAGTGCGGCGATCGATGTCGCTACCGGTCATGTACGATGATCCAGAGGCGGAGGTGTATTCACTACCCGCGCCGCCGAAGCTGGAGCGACCATCGAAGCCGGGAGTCTCGCCTTCAGCGTAGCTGCCAGCGTAAGAACTTGCGTCGAGGCTGTGCCGACGCTCGGTACCGGTCTCGCTCTGGACGTCGTCGTGGTCTTCCTCGATGATGGAGTGTGAGTCGGTAAGATCGGCGCGCTCAGTCGCTAGTTCGTCCTCCTCGTCCAGGACTTCGTTCTCCTTGTTCGCAATAGCCACGCTAGGCCTACCACCCCAAGATCCTTTGCGTAGGTAATTAGTCTTGACAGAGTGGCTGCGCTTCAGACCACCTCCGCTAGTCATGCCAGTGCCGTTCGTGGGGTATGTTTGGCCCCCGGTAGGCGCGTTACCACTAATTTGACTGAGAGAGTGGATACGTCGACTGGCGGGATTCTGTGGTGCTCCGTTGCGGCGGATTGCAGGACGAGGCTTCAAGGCTAGGGAAAGGCCTGTAGCTGCTGTGCTCGGTGGAGGCATCAGTTTGGCATCTGTGGAGACATCCGCGCTCATCCGCTTCTTGAGCTTGGTTGGGCTTTTCGGTCCACCCTTGGCCATCATAAGCGCACGGGAGTGATCCATGATGCCATTGAGAATACGGCGCTCCAGTGCATCGGCCTTGGCGTCCATCAAGTGAAGTTCCTCTCTCCGTATCTCAAGGGCAGTGTGCAGGGAAGACACTTCGCCAGTCAGTCGAACCTTTTGGTTGGCGAGGTTCTCGCGCTCAGCTTGCAGCGCAGCAACGGCGGCAAGCACCGAGTCCTTCTCTTCTCTAAGCTCCTGCATGGTACGCTCCTTGTCTTCTTTCAGCTCGGCCATTACGCGCTCCTTCTCCTCCCTGAGCTCTTGCATTACGCGCCCCTTCTCGACCTTGAGCCCCTCAACATCAGCTTCGAGTTGCTCCTTCTGCGCACTCCTACGTTCCACCAAAAGCGCCAACTCTTCAGCTTCCCGCTCCTTCGTCTCACTGCCATCGGTAATGAGCTGGGTCTGCTTTGCAACAAAGTCGCTGACCTCAGCGGCGGTGGCTTTGACCTGAGCATGAATTTCATCGAGGCGTTCGAGCTGCGTCGTGGACTTTTCGGCTTCGTCAACGTGACACAAGAGTTTGTCCAGCTTCTCCTGCACCTGGCCATCGTCGTACTTCTCGGGCAATTCGATGGTTGACGCGGATGCTGGAAGAAGAGCTGGCAAGGTAGAGAAATGTTTCTGGAGCTCTTCGGTGCGTGTCCTAGCATCCTCGTTCATACTGCGTACATGCTCTTCGGAGTCCTCCTTTGCCTTTTGAGCATGCTCGTAATGCGCCTTGACGAGAGCCTCGATTTCGCGGAGGGCAACCATGAACTTCGGATGATACTCCGTCACGTCATCCTGAAAGCCAGTGAAGAGACGCTCAACATTCTTGATCTCGTCGCGCGTGTGAGAGTGCTCAGACTTGTCCTCAAGCTTCTGATCTTCGAGTTTAGCCATTGTGTCGTCGATCTTGGCAAAGATGTTGGAGGAGTCGTTGGTCCATTTGTGGCCTGATTCTTCCATTCGATCACTCATGGCAGTGATGGATGCCCCAAGGGTGTCGATTGTGAGGCGGAGTTCATCGGACATAGTCTTGGTTGCCTCCAGGATCTTTTCTTGTTCCTCGGACTTCTCCTTCATGACCCTAGCCTGTTCATCTGCGAGCAGCTGAGCATCATCGTACTTGGTCATGAGGATATCGAATCGACCGTCAATCTTCTCAACGAGTCCCGCGATGATGGCATCTTTGGCTTCGTCGTGCTTTTCCAACTGCAGGGCGGACTTCTCCGACTGGTCGTTTTGCAGAGCCTCTATGGATCCATGGGCTCTTTCAAACTCGCGGGAGACGGTCTCCATCAAGTCCTTGACATCGGCAGTGACGTTGAAGTTTGTTCCGATGCTATCTTCGAGGCCTTTGAAGGACTCCTTGAGATCATCCATGGGACCGCCTTCGGTAAGACTCGTTTTGATCTCCTCTTTGATCTCATCAAGCACGACCTTGACTTCGGCAAGGTTATCAAAAAGACCTTCAGCCTCAATCCTTCGATCATCAGACACTTTGGCTGTCACTTTTACGTCTTCCTCGTACTGGTCTTTCAGTTTGTCGTGGCTTTCGCGGAAGTCATGGAGGAGGCCAGAAAGCGATTCGATATCGGCTTTCGAAGGAAGGTGGTCGGGATCGGGGATGTTGAGCTCGTCGAGTTTGACCTTAACCTCGTCGACTAATAGCGTGAGGGCATCGACGTCGGTCTTCGTCGCCTTAGGGTCAGCTTCGTCCGCAGCTTTGGTTACCTTCATCTCCTCTAGCGCTATCTTAATGTCGTCTGCGATGACTTGAATCACTGTAATATCGGCTTTTGTCGCTCCCTCCTCTTCAATCCTCTTCGAGAGAATGTCCAGAGCCTCAGAAGTAGTCCGAACCACAAGTTCGACGTCGTCCAGGTTTTCCTTGCTAATCGTCGCTGATGGGTCCGGCATTGAAAGTTCATCCATCTTTGCCTTCATGTTGCCGAGAAGTGTTTCGATGGCATCAGTATCATCCTTAGTGGCATGGCCTACTGCAATGGGCACTGGTGTCTCACGGTCTTGCAATACTAGTACAGCAGCCTGCACGTCCTTGAGCAGCTCTTCGATCTCGCTGAGATCCGTCTTCATTGCCGTGCCTGGAGCGATGAATGGCTCAGCCGGAGGCATTGGATTTTGAATGTTGGCATCCATCGCTTCGACTTTGACTTGTAATTGAGCAAGTAGGACCTCCATTCTCTCTAGGTCATTCCGCTGCAGTGACTCACTGACAATGTTTCGGCTTGTCGTGTCGGTCTGGGCTTGGACTTGGGCCTGATCAAGATCTTCAGCGAGGACGACTTCGTTGCCGGTCGGGGTAACCTCGACTTCAGTTTCAACAATTACGCCTTTGCTTCTGAGCCTCTCCATGTCCTCTCGGAGCTCCGCGAGCCCGTTCTTCAGCGTGTCTAAGATTTCGTACGAGACGGTCATGTCCACAGGCTTGTCCACAACTTTTACGACATCGGTCCGGAGGCCTTCAAGTCCTTCGTTGAATGCATCCAGGAGTTCGTTTGTAGCGGACGTATGTTGGTCGGGACTGTCGAGCTTCTTTTCGAGATGCGATCGAAGATCGTCCAGACCGAGACGCACAGCCTCCAGCACCTCTTCGGTGTCGGCGCGAGCATGCTGACGAGTCAGTCCGTTGGATTGTCGCACTTGCTCCAACTCGCCTCTGAAGGCTTCCAAAAGCTCTTCACTCATACCTGACGATGCTGAGCTCGCCTTGATCTCCTCCAAACCAGTCTTGAGAGCCTCCAGGATTTCTTCACTTTCCATAGAGTCTCCTGCACGAACGAGAGTGCTGCCGAGCGACTCCTTGAGGCTATCAAGCTCTTGTCGGATAACAGCAGCGTTGTCATTGGCGGCGATCTCCTGGGCGGCACGAAGACCGTCGAGGAGTTCGCGCATAGCGTCGATGATGTCGTCCTTCTCAGCTGCACCGCCTGATCGCACCAAGCCACCGGCTAGAGTTGAACGCAAGTGTTCGAATTCGTCCTTCATCGTGACAAGTACCTCTTCGTTTGTACCCATGGACGCGGGATTGTCGCCGAGGCGATCATGCAAGTCATCAAACCCAGCTTGAAGCTTCTCCAAGACATCGTCCTTGTGACTTGCGGTATCGCCGAGTATGACATCCTTGAGCTGATCGAATTCTTGCTTCATGGCCTCGTTGATGTTTTCGTTTGATTCTAGATCGAGACCGCGTGTGACGACTTGCGACTTCATACCCGCGAAGCCAGCCGCAAGGGCTACCAAGATTTCCTCCTTGTGGTTAGCGGTCGAAGGAAGTAGTCGGGATATTTCTTCGAGGAGATGTTCGGACTCGTGCTTGATATGGGTGACCATTTCTTCGCGGTTCAGTGGACCATCTCCTTGCGAAACTTCAGCAACATATCCTTGAACGTCCACACGCAGCTGTTCGAGCTCCGACCGAATGTTATCAACGATTTCATCCTTCTGAGTAACGTCCTGAGCTTTGTCGATGTAGCCCTCGATTTGAGTTCGCAGATGCTCGAGGCCATCATGTAGAGCATCCAGAACCTGTTCTGTGTCCCGACCGTTTGCCGACGAGTACCCCTTGAATTCGGAGTGCATGTCGTCGACCAAAGCCCGCAGCTGCTGCGTGATGTTGCCATCGTATCCACCGGCTAGGGCACGGGAGGACTCTAGACCAGCTTTGACAGCTGCAAATACTGTGTCCGGGTCTATTTCTAGTGTCATATCCTTTGAGCTACCATGATGATCTGAGAGCGCCTCTCGCATAGCCTCAAGGATGATCTCCCGTGATAGGTTGTCGGACGGCAAGGTATGGTGAGTAACGAGGGCAGGCTTCAACTCTTCGAGGCATTCTCGGACAGCCATAAGAACTTCTTCCCGGATCTCATGCGCTTCGTTGATGGGTGTTGGCAAGTTGATGTGCTGCAGAGAGTCTTGAATGATGTGCTCGATCTCCTCCTTCGAGACGCCACCAGAGCCGCGGTAATCTTGAAGACCTTCGCGAAGACAGTCAAGTATCTCGTCGCGTTCGAGCCCGAATTGTTCGACCTTGACTTGCGGCTCATAGTCCTCATAAGCCTCGCGGACTGCGGACACAATGGCCTCCTTGTCCATAGAAGCAGTTTGTGGCGAATATTGGTCGAGCGCGCGATCTGCGAGAGCTTGCTTCACCACGTCATAGACCTCGTTGTTGTCCACAGTGTTGCGCGTTATAGTGGATGACATTGATTGGCGTCGCCGGTCTCGCATAACGCTGTCCATGTGTTGCTTGAGGTCGGCGAGCCCTTCCTGGATTATGCGTCCCACTTCTTCGTTCGATTCGCCAGATTCGATTGCGGGTTGCGCAGGCTGCGCGTCGATGGCTTCCTCGATCTTGCGAGCGAGCTCTCTACCCATGCCAAGAACCTCACCGCGTAAGTCCTGGATCATGGACTTGGTTCCCATTGTGACACCACCAGCCTCGGCCACGCTGTCCTTGATCTTGCGAAGAAATTTGAGCATTTCCTCGCTTACAAAGTCGGCGGCCTTGGGGCTGGCGTAGGGCTTGCCTCCATCAGCAACCTTGTGCAGCGCCACACCTTCCGAGATTGTCCGTGTGAGCTGGCTAGAGCCGACGGATGGTTGAAACAATGATGATCCTGGTGCTGTGGGGATCAGGGCGTTGTTGCCGGAGCTCTGCTTGACGAATTCCACCAATTCTGTCACCTTCTTCGCCGTCTCGCCTTGCGCAACGTCCACAATCTTCTGTAGGTTGTTGAGTAGTCGCTCTTGGCCGTCCTTGGTCACCATCTCGCGAATGATCTTCTCGAGCATTGCAACGCTGGCGGCGCCCTCGACCGAGTACGGATTCGGGCTCCCCATTCTATCATCAAGCAAAAAGCTGCTCGGTGACGCGATGCGAGGAAGCGTAAATTGCTTCGTAGGAGTCATGTGAGGATCCTTCGTACTGAAGCTGCTGCCGGAACGAGAGAAATCTCCCGAAGCTGTCGCCGCTTGTTGCGCTTGAGCCAAGGTCGCAACGAGATCTTTCAGGGACTTTCGGATGTCCTCGTCTCGCGAATTGGTGGCTTCCTTTAGGCTGACTAGATCGGTTGCATTATCCTTGCTCCGTCGACTGAGCTGAGTCATGTCCTTTTGCAGACTGGAAACAATGGAGGTGATGCTGAAGAGCTGGTTGGAGATGGCATCAAAGTTCTGGGGAGCTGGCGCTGGAGACTTGGTCGAAGAATTGGTTATGTTGGAGAGCGGCGGATCCATCAGGTGTGGAGGGATGGTCATCGTCTGTAAAGCCATCATGGTCGAGGAAGGGGGAGTGTTCTCGCCGAGTATAGACTTGTGTTGCGATCGCGCTGATGGCCGCAGTGCTGGCGTCTCTTTGAATACATCGCGTCCGGAAGGGGTGGGTGTTCCCGTGCGCGAAGGACTATGGGCGACTCCAAAGTAGTCCTTGTCATTGTCGCGAGGTGGTGTCCCGGCGCGCGTTGTAGGTCGCTCAGGGGAGCGCTCGGGCGACCGATGTGTATCGAGGTAACTCCGCAAATCTCTCACGCCGGGCGTCTGCAGCGACTGCATGCGCTTGTGTTGAGCGCCCTTGATGAGTGATCGTTCGGGAGACCTCTGTGGCATGGGGTTAGTAGTGTATGAGCTTGCAGGCAAACTCTCTCGCGCCTTCTCTTCCAACGCCTTCGCTGCATTCGCAATCGCCGTTGATGTCCCGGGGCGCGTCGTCAAACTTGGTGAGCCAGGGTTTAGCGGAAGTGGCGGTGGTGCGCGCTCTGGATCTGAGCTGTCCCACCTAGCAAACCATGTCAGCGGCATCGTTCGCGATGGTGTTGATGCGCGCGAAGCGCAGCGAGAGAACGTACATTGGGACTACTATCGGCCTCCCATCACTGGAGAAAGAATGTGAGTGCCGCACCAGCTCCCTGTCCCGGGAGTCATCCCTGTCGACGGAGGGCATTGAGTACGGTTTGGTGATGTTCGGACGAGAAAGGTAGTGTTGGAATGAGTAGCGGAATGAGCCAACTGTAGATGCGGCCTAATCGCGTTCAAAATGGTGAAGCGATGAGATGCTGCGATCCAGCGCCGGGGTATATAATAGTTCGTGATATCGTATCGTTACGGGTGCTACGAGGTGAGGTGTGGTGGGATAGGAAGGCGGTCGCGATTGTTGATAAACATCAAGCACAGACCACTAGTGACGCATGAAGCTCCATTGGCTCCAAACGCGCCAGCTCACACAGCCGTCTCCCCGGCAGCGGAGAGACTTGATCGCTTCCCGTGTCCCTAACAAATGCATATAGTTATGCATATAGGCTTTCTAGATGTGGACGTTCTCGTCGCTGCCATAGTCTGAGTCGTGACAGCTGCGTGTGGTGCTCGTGGTTGCCGTGCCCACCAAACAAAGAGAGGCCGGGAAAACGTTGCTCCGGCGCCGCCGAGCGCCATCGCGAGCTTGAGCGGTCCAGGTGCAACAGTAATCGACTGTGTCTAGCTCTACATCCGCCACCCCGCCGTCTCTCACCCTGCAACCGACTGCATCACCGCACACCTACATCCACATCGCCGTCACATCTCCCACATACCACACAGCGACCATGGCCGCCCCCGAAACCAGCAAGCGGATAGCGGAGGCGCAGAAGCTCGCGAAGACGGAACCCACCAAGGCCGAGCAGATATACAAGGAGGTGCTGTCAACAAATCCGGGCTCCAACGAGGCTGCCATCAAGAACTACGAGAGTGCGCTGGTGGGCTTGGGCGAGCTGTTCCGTGACCAGCGGCGCGTGGACGCCCTTGCCGAGCTCGTCAGGCAAACGCGGTCGGTGCTGTCATCGTTCGCCAAAGCAAAAACGGCAAAGCTGGGTACGCACGAAGGCGGGATGATCGTTGACAGGACCTAATGCTGACATGACGCAGTGCGGCAGCTTCTCGAGCTCTTCACCACCATCCCCAACACGACCGACATCCAGATTTCCGTCACCAAGTCATGCATAGAATGGGCCGTATCGGAGCGGCGCGGCTTCCTCCGCCAAAACCTCGAGACGCGTCTCGTCTCTCTGTACATGCAGAAGCAATCTTACTATGACGCCCTCTCGCTCATCAACAGCCTGCTGAAGGAGCTGAAGCGATTGGACGACAAGCTGGTGCTAGTCGAGGTGCAGCTGCTCGAGTCGCGTGTGTATCATGCGTTAGGCAACATCCCCAAAGGACGAGCTGCCCTCACCTCGGCACGAACCTCGGCCGCGTCCGTGTACACCCCGCCCCTGCTCCAGGCCAATCTCGACATGCAGAGCGGCATGCTTCACGCGGAGGATGCCGACTTCAATACCGCATTTTCCTACTTCATCGAGGCCATGGAGGGCTATCATTCGCAAGATGAGGCCCAGAAGGCGACATCAGCGCTCCAGTACATGCTGCTTTGTAAGATCATGCTCAACCTGGGCGACGACGTCACGTCGCTCATGAGCTCAAAGCAAGCCATCAAGTATGCCGGGAAGAGTCTGGATGCGATGAAGGCCGTAGCTCGAGCCCACACGAACCGCAGCTTGGAGGAGTACGAGACGGCCCTAACCGACTACCGCCAGGAGCTAGGGAGCGACCGCTTCATCACGAGCCACCTCCGGCGCTTGTACGACAACATGCTAGAGCAGAACCTAATCAAGGTGATCGAACCCTTCAGCAGGGTAGAGATTGACCATGTAGCTAAGATGGTCGGGCTCGACACGGTCCAGGTGGAACGCAAGCTTTCACAGATGATCCTGGACAAGGTCATCATCGGGGTCTTGGACCAAGGAGCGGGGTGTTTGATCGTCTATGACGAGTCCGAGAGGGATCAGTCATATGACGCGGCTCTGTCGACCCTGGAGAAACTTAGCAACGTGGTAGATGTCCTGTACACCAACCAGGCGTCCCTACTGGAGTGAGTGACAATGGCGGCCCGCGGATGTGGACGGCATGCGGCTCAGATGGGTGAGGGTAGACCCCACCGCTTCATCAGCTCAGGGGCGATGTACTATACCAGAGTAGCATAGACGGGCTCGCACATGGCAGCAAGCATTACGATGGCCCATGGATATTCTCTCATCGGCGCGTGCAATATGGAACCGTCTTGTACGCGAGCTTCACCGCTCTCGCCATGCATACAGATTGAAGCCCAATATACGTGCCTGCGAACATTGTCTGGTCGGTACTGCGTAGTCTACCATTTGCTCGCTTACCGCTACCCCTGTCGCTGGTTTCGAGTATGGTGGGCGAGCATAGACAAGCTGACCATGCAGTAGCGCCGGGATTTTTTGGATAGCGCCATGCAGCCTCTTCCCAACCCTTCTAGAAGCCTCGTCGCGTGTTCTTTTTGACCTCAAGCGAGCGGCGGCTGTGTGTGCCGCGCCGCACTGGCGCTAAAGCCCTGAGGGCGCCGCCTGGACGTGGACAAAGACCAGGACGACGGCTCCTTCGCGTGCGGGCGTCGCGAACCAGCGTGGACAGCGAAAGACAGGATAAGCACTCGGCCAGTGACGGAATCACCGTCGCCGCTCGGGAACTAATACATGTACACCTCGGCGCGCCAAAAAACAGGCTAAACGACGCCCACGAGGCTTGCCGTGCACTCCACACCTAAGCAGACCCCATCTCACCCATTCCCGGGCCTACTTGTTGGCCAAACGCGCCTTTCGAACATAAGACTACTGTTTTTCGGCCCCCGACAAGCGAATGCGGTCTCTAGTTGAAACTCCATGCTTACGCTCGCTTTCTCACCAGCAGCTAGCCGTTGCGACGGCCTCCCCTCCGCCGAGCCTCACACCTCACCCACCTCCACACGTCACCAAGGCCAGTCGCTTCATCCTCCCGCCGCGTGCGGTAGCGAACGCACCCGCCTCCCTTCTCTCTCTCGTTACCCCAAACCGGACTCTCGGCCGCCAGATCCTCCGAGCACGCATTACCGCCCCATCGCAGGGTCGACAGCCGGTCCAGCGGTACGTGTATGACCATGGGCGCAGGCGATACGCGTAATAGCTCGCTGTGTTCGTCAGCCCAACATTGAGTCCGACATCAGCTTTCAATTCAAGGGACTTGTTCCCTAACAAAGGCCGTCAACCACCCCGCCTGGTGACACAGGTACTTGGGCCATCGTAGGCCAAGTCCGTATTCGTGACTTGTAGCGAGGGCCACCGCGAGCTCAGCGCTACTCCATGTCTCAGCGTTATCCTATATGGGGTTACGGCCGGCGTCTTGATGCATCTGCTAGCGGTCTGTGTGAACCATGTCCTGTGGGAAGAATGCGGTGCGTTTCCGGTCCTGTCGGTAACATCAGGCGCCTACGCGTTCCTTTGTTCTGGGATTGCAGGATCATGTCTGGTGTCTCCCCACGTGGAACTGCGCCGTCAGACCCCTTGTTGCCGCATTGTCATCGATCGTGGCGTACACCAGACGTGTCATAGGGGCCCGGCACATAGCTTGCCAATGGCAGCTAAGGAGGCTTGCCCGACCATTCCTATCAACAGGCGCCCGCGTGCTCTGTTGGATGCAGTCGTCAGAAGCCTAACTGCTGCCGCACGTTGATCCTCTCGCGGCGTGCATCCAGCCTTGACAACCAACCAGACTATGGGGGTAAGACCCACTTGGTATGTACCGCAGCCCTGCACCTACTATGGCGGCCATTACGCCTCCATACGAGTAGAGCATTCCCAAAGCGTGAATTACGATGGCGGTCAATACTAGGGCAGGCGCACGTGCGGCAAGCCAATGTCTGGCGCAGTTGCTGTGCCTTATTCGTCTGCCGTCTTATTTTTGGGCGGCCACTATCTACTCAAACCGCTCGAGGGTCCCGATACCCAATGATGACGGCAGTGCATTGAGGCCGGCTCCTCACGACCCACGCTTAGGCTTGTGCTGTCGCCTGTGCAAGCCGTAAGAAAGTGCTGACAATCGACCAGGACTAGTACGCCCCTAGAGATCCAACTGTTTGGTATACATAACATGCTCTGACCCTCTGCGCTGGGAAACGTGACTTCGACCTACTGCCCAACCCCTCCAAACGATATACCTTGCCTGCCGATAGCCGTCTCCACCTCTTCAACACTCACCAACATCCGCCACCCAGTTACCACCATGTCAAGAAGACGGCTGCTCGTAACTGGAGCGAGTACTCTCATCGGATCTCATATTCTCCACCAGTTGTTGGCCTACGATGTTTCTGTCCGGGCGGTGGTGGGATCCAATGAAGAAGTGCAAACGCTGAGGCAGCAATATCCGACATCGACCCATCCGCGACTGGAGGTTGCCATCGTACCCCATAAAGAGTCTGCCATCCCAGGAGCCTTCGAGGGCGCATTGCGTGACTATCCGGAACCGTTCGACACCATCATCCACACTGTCGCCGCGGATCCAGCCGAAGACGCCGACTGTCTCGCTCGTCTCGTCAACATGGAGACGGAATCCTCGATCAACCTCTTAAGATCCATCAGGGCAGTCACGTCCAGAGTTCACAGGGTCGTTGTCATCACCTCACTCTCGCCGTTTGCTCGTTGGCTGGTCGATCCGCAGATGGAACCACTCAGCCCTGGCGGGTATTACAACCAGCAAAGAGCGGCAGAGATTGATTCCGAATACGTTCTTGCGACGAGTCAAGCGAGCGACAACATAATTTACGATGCCTTGTGGAAGTGGATGAGGGATGTGCACGCCCCGTTCGATCTCGTTTACCTCACTGCGCCGAGCGTCTACGGACCATCAATACGCACCCTCGAGAATTCTTCAGACCTGCAAGAGGCAAACAGACGAGTATGGAACATATGCAACAGTGCCGGGGAGCGCTTGTCTTCACCGCCATATGGTATTGACTACTTTACTGATGTCAGGGTGAGTCAGCCTAGGAACTCGTCACACCTTCGTTCAGATCTTACACGCTTACTCTACGCAGGACCTCGCATTCGCTGGAGTTCAAGCTGCGTTTGCCCCTCAGGCAAGCAACAGGCGGTTCGTTATATCCGCTGGTACGATGCCCTCAGGCGCAGTCATCGCGGAATTCTTAGTTACTCGATTTCCCGAACTCGGCAGCCGTGTTCGATCATATGGCTCACCTCCGCGCCGTCTGCCGTCTGGACAGAGCTCGCTGGACTTTGCCGACACACAACTCGCCGCTACCATCCTTGGGTTGGTGCGGTACCGCAGGGTCGAGGATACATTGACCGACCTCGCTCAACAGATTCTAGAGCTGCACAGGCGGAAGGAGTGGAGATCGGTCATACAAAGCTAAAGTTCATGTACTACACGAATGAAAAGCGCTCACAACACCAAATGTGGATATTACTGTCGCAGCTAGTCAGTGGCTCCGCCAAGTTGAATATGTCTGCATGCTTACCAGGCCACAGGACCCAACGTAGGCGCCGAGACCAACTCGTCACGACGAGACTATATTTTGACACACACACTCTCTCTTGAATCGGACCAACAGCTGCACAGAGCTATTCGGGAGAGCACGCCATGACTTTGTTGCAACGACGGGACGTGGGAGCGCAATAACCAACAATCCTACGGTCACCCTTGCTCTTGCCTCTTCCCTAATCGTAGACACCAGTGGGGCATATTCAGTTGGCAGAGCCGCCGTTCGCCTTGTCTCAACAAATTCTTCCGGTGCTCTTCACCAAGCACAGCTCGGTCGACGAGTCCTCTTGTCCCTTCCCAGCCTCTTGTATCCACTCTCACGTCAAACCTTACGGAACATCGTCACCAACTCCGTCTTACCGTTGTCGACAACCTCCTATTTCATACCGTGCAAGCGGATCGGTCTTCTCGCCCATCCTGAAGTGTCCAAGACATTTCCCGTACGAACAAATACTCGGGGTCGTGGACGATCTCGGGGTTCCACAAAGTATTGGCGTCCTTCTTCTCGAAGGAGCTGGGCGAGCTGTCACGATGCGTAGCCGAGACAGGAGCGTGAGCAAAGGCGCACAGGAACGGATTATTAGGACACAGAGCGCGCAGAGGCTTTTTAGAAGAAGTGTGGGCTTCCGGGTCTTTTGTTGAGGTTGGAATTGGCGTTAGTCTTGACGTCCGCGAACGGGCAGATCGGCTGGTTGGGGAAGGTGCTACCAGGATTCTGGTAATCACCTCGCCAACACCCCGAAGGCCGCAACACCAACTTTGGAACCTCCGAAAACCTCATTCCCGACACCAACACCTCTTCCGAACGGCGACAACAACTGGAAGGCGAATGTCTTGCAGCTCTCCCGAAAGCTACTACTGCCTTCGGCATGCACGAGCGTGCGTCATCGCCGGTTTGGGCAACAACTTCACCATTGTAGTCTAGAAATTTGCCCATTCGATTCCGCGACGATATTTGTTCGCAGTAGCTCGCTGGTGTCTCTCTGGTGCTATGCTGCTACGACCTGGTGCGACTTAGCTCTCTGATACTTATGACGACGAGGGCACTTGAGGCGCTCAAGTGCAAGCGTGGGCCCTTGGGCGGTCAACGCTGCTTGCTAACGACATCAAATGTCACGCTTACGATTTCGTTAATGTGCCATTGACCGACGAAGGATTGGCCCGCTATCACAATGGTCATGGTTTCATTTTCTCTTACTACTCGTTCGCGCTGACTCTTACTACATCATGTTGTCCTTTCTTATCTGGTCTTGCACTTTGTCACTTTCTTGTCACTATATTCAATAGCGAATTCGCATCACCATCCCTCTTGTCCGGATCATGACCGAAGCAAGTCCATTTCGAGACACTTACAAAGATGACCAGTACGAGGAGTTGCAACGAATCGTTGTTATCGGCTCAAACGAGCGAATGATAATTTGAGTATGCGGATCTTCTCGCACGTGAGTAGCTACGGGTGGGATTACCCAGTCTCAACGGTCGAATCCCGGACTTGTTGATTTTCAAGTTCAAGTGAGACCTCGGGGTCATACTTGCTGCTCATGTTTTCCTTCGGGCATCCTTCTAGGGACGACGCATTGTCAAGGCTGTGGTCTCACACAATCACTCACCGCCTCTCTTCCAGTGAAGCACTTGGGGAGCGTCTCCACCGACTTTTGCGCTCTAGGGACAGGCAGGAAGGCATGTCAGTGCAGCGCGTTTATGCATAGGCGCACCGTTTTTTGGGTCGACATTCGGGCCCATTGGCTTCGACCAGCAAACCTAGTGGCTCAGAGGCTCAGTTTCTCTGTCTCACCTGCACGCTCGCCTACATGTCTTCCCGTGCTGACGGCACATACGTCGCGCATACGCCCCGCAGTTCAGCATCGCCAGTCTGACCTTGACGCTCAAAGGGCGCTACCAAGCTGCGGCTCAGCTTAGGGCCAAACCGGTACATCAGCTCTTTACTAGCTCATTCGCTTACAGTCGCTTGGAGACCGTATTCTATCCCAACTACACATGCCTGAACGCATTGACGTATTGCCACCGCTAAAACTATCTCGTGTGGTAGATCTATGATAATGCATAGGTTTCACTGCGTAAACTATACTGATTTGTGTCCACGCTGGCGGGACCTGTCTGACTATTACCCGATGTATACTTG
>Ga0247803_1000477_pt1 | contig 21880 bp, 14 predicted proteins | sample UWRJL014104B1_FD_180928 | JGI IMG/M metagenome (GOLD analysis project Ga0247803, IMG submission 180928) | Plant litter microbial communities from Arlington Agricultural Research Station in Wisconsin, United States - UWRJ-L014-104B-1 | ecosystem: Environmental > Terrestrial > Plant litter >...
CGACGAGGGCGAGGGTCTCGCTACCCGGGTTGAGGGCGGTCGAGATGCGGTCGAAGTAGCCGGTTCCGACTTCGCGCTGGTGGCGCGTGGCGGTGTAGCCGTCGGCCTCGGAGGCGAACTCGGCCTCCTGCAGGTCGACGTAGGCGCTCATGTGCCGCTGGGAGTAGTCGCGGGCGAGCGTGTACATGGAGTGGTTGAGGGCGTGGAATCCGGCGAGGGTGATGAACTGGAACGCGTAGCCCATCGCGGCGAGCTCGCGCTGGAAGGTCGCGATCTGCGCGTCGTCGAGGTGCGACCGCCAGTTGAACGACGGCGAGCAGTTGTAGGCGAGCTTCTTGCCGGGGAACTCGCGGTGGATGCTCTCGGCGAAGGTGCGCGCGAGCTCGAGGTCGGGCTCCGCGCTCTCGACCCAGAGCAGGTCGGCGTACGGGGCGTAGGCGTGGCCGCGGGCGAGCACCGTCTCGATGCCCGGCCGCGTGCGGAAGAACCCCTCCTCGGTGCGGTCGCCGGTGAGGAACGGGCGGTCGCGCTCGTCGACGTCGCTCGTGACGAGGTCGGCGGCGAGAGAGTCGGTGCGGGCGATGACGATGGTGGGAACCCCCGCGACGTCGGCCGCGAGCCGAGCCGCGTTCAGGGTGCGGATGTGCTGCCGCGTGGGTACCAGCACCTTGCCGCCCATGTGGCCGCACTTCTTCTCGCTCGCGAGCTGGTCCTCCCAGTGCACGCCCGCCGCGCCAGCCTCGATCATCGAGCGCATCAACTCGTAGGCGTTGAGCGGTCCGCCGAAGCCGGCCTCGGCGTCGGCGACGATGGGGGCGAGCCAGTCGGTCGCGGTCGCCCCTTCGACAGGCTCAGGGACCGCGGTCGCTGAGCCTGTCGAAGCGTCGACCTGGTCGGCGCGCAGCAGCGCGTTGTTGATGCGCCGCACCACCGCCGGAACCGAGTTCGCCGGGTACAGGCTCTGGTCGGGATACGTCTGCCCCGAGAGGTTGGCGTCGGCGGCGACCTGCCAACCGCTCAGGTAGATCGCCTTGAGGCCGGCGCGCACCTGCTGCACCGCCTGGTTGCCGGTGAGCGCACCGAGCGCGGGCACCCACTCCTCGGTCTGCAGCAGGTTCCACAGGGTGTGCGCGCCGCGGCTGGCGAGGGTGTGCTCCTCGCGCACCGTTCCGCGCAGCGCCACGACGTCGTGCGCCGAGTAGTCACGCACGATGCCGTTCCACCGCGCGTCGGTCTTCCACGAGGTCTCGAGCTGTGCTGCGGTCTGCGTCTCATCGCCGGGCCGGATGTTCATGGTCTCTCCTTCGAAATCGGTCACTGCTTCGACTATTCGCCCGGATCATCCGACGATTCCCGAATCCAGCCGCAGAAGATTCGCCCTTCTTCTATTTCGCTTAAGAAGCGTGCGTGCCACCCTGTTGCCATGGCAGACACCGGCGTCGACGCCCTTCAGGCTGAAGGCATGCTCGATTCACTGACGATCGGCCGACGCGTGCGACAGCTGCGCCGGATGCGCGGACTCACCCTCGACGACATCGGGGCGGCGATCGGCCGAGCCGCGTCGCAGGTGTCGGTGATCGAGAACGGCAAGCGCGAACCGAAGGTGAGCGAGCTGCAGTCGATCGCCCGCGCGCTCGGCGTGAGCCTCGACGAGTTGCTCACGAGCGAGGCGCCGACGGGGCGGCCGGCGCTCGAGATCGCGCTCGAGCGCGCGCAGCGTGGACCGCTGTTCGCGAGTCTCGGGCTCGCCGCCCTCCCGGTGCGCAAGACGCTGAGCGACGACGCGATCCGCACGATCCTCGCCCTGCACGCCGAGCTCGAGCGCGTGCACAGCGAGCGCGCCGCGACTCCGGAGGAGGCCCGTCGCGCCAACACGCAGCTGCGGCGCACGATGCGCACGCAGAACAACTACTTCCCCCAGCTCGAGGCGATCGCGAGCGAGCTGCTGGCGGCCGTGGACCACTCGGGCGGTCCGCTGTCGCAGCGCGTGGCATCCGACCTCGCCTCGCACCTGGGCTTCTCGCTGCACTACGTGAACGACCTGCCATCGTCGACCCGCTCGGTCACCGATCTGAAGAACGGGCGCATCTATCTCCCGGTCGTGCACACCGACCACGACCCGCGGTCGGCACTGCTGCAGGCACTCGCCAGCTTCGCGCTCGGAACACGGGAGCCCACCGACTACGCCGACTTCCTGCGGCAGCGGGTCGAGACCAACTACCTCGCGGCCGCGCTGCTGATCCCCGAGGCGCGTGCCGTGCGCTTCCTCACCGAGGCGAAGGAGCTGAAGCAGCTCTCGGTCGAAGACCTGCGCGACGCCTTCGCCACCTCGTACGAGACCGCGGCGCACCGATTCACCAACCTCGCCACCGAGCACCTCGGAATCCCAGTGCACTTTCTCAAGGTGCACGAGAGCGGCACCATCTCCAAGGCCTACGAGAACGACAGGGCGGCGTTTCCGACCGACGTGCTGGGCGCCGTCGAGGGGCAGGTCGTCTGCCGCAAGTGGAGCGCGCGGCAGGTGTTCGACGTCGAAGACCGGTTCAGCCCGTACCACCAGTACACCGACAAGCCGGCGGGCACCTACTGGTGCACGTCGAGCATCCAGTCGACGGCGCAGGGCGCGTTCTCGGTGAGCGTCGGCACGCCGTTCGCCCACGCCAAATGGTTTCGCGGTCGCGACACCGCCAACCGGCAGGTCTCGAGCTGTCCGGATGACTCGTGCTGCCGCCGCGCGCCGGCGGGGCTCGCCGCGAAGTGGGCCGACCAGTCGTGGCCGAGCGCACGGCTGCAGTCGTCGTTGCTCGCGGCCATGCCGACGGGGGTGTTTCCCGGGGTGGACAGCACCGAGGTGTACGAGTTCCTCGAGGCGCACAGCCCCCGCGGTTAGGTCAGTTGCCCGGCGGGTCGACCAGCAGCCCCACCCGGTCGGCGAGGTACGAGTCGAGCGCGACCGACTGCGAGGGATGGGTCGGGTTCCACCGCACACGCGCGCGGCCGCCGTCGAGGTACAGCGGCGACGAGGTGTCGCTCAGCGCCTCCACGTCGATCGGCTCGGTGTCGAAGTTCACGGTGTCTCCCTCGGCGAACCTGCCGGCGTGCGCGGCGGCGCGATAACCCCGCCGCACCTCGACCCCCGGCGACTGGTAGCCCGGATACCCGGCGGGCACGGCCCGCGTGATCTTGCCCGTCGCGTGCAGGCTGCCGTCGCGACCGAGCAGCAGAACACCGAGCGGCCAGACGCGGCCCACCGGCAGCATCACCGGCTTGCGCTGCACGAACAGCACCCGCTTCGGCGTCGTGAAGGTCGCGAGCGCCTCGTCGGGAACCCCGGCGGCGTCGAGCCGTTCGACGGCGCGCGCGAGCAGCTCGCGGATCGCACCGACCACGGCGTCGTCGCTCACGTCGGTCACCCTCGGTCGGCCGCGGTCAGTGCCCGCTCACGTCGGAGTCGACCCCGGCGTCCGGTCCCTCGGAGAACTCCGCGATGACGGCGAGATCGTCGGCCGTGAGCTCGAAATCGAAGACCGCGAGGTTGTCGGCCAGGCGGTCGTGCGACCGGCTCTTCGGGATGGCGACGAGCCCCTGCTGCACGTGCCAGCGCAGCACCACCTGTCCCGGGGTGCGCCCGTGCTCTCCCGCGATACGCAGGATGCGGGCATCCGTCAACAGCCCCGTCCCCGGCGCGAGCGGGCTCCACGACTCGGTGACGACGCCGAGGTGATGGTTCGCCGCACGCTGCTCGGCACGCACCACGTAGGGGTTGAGCTCGATCTGGTTGACGGCCGGGGTGATGCCGGTCTCGGCGACCAGCCGCTCGAGGTGCGCCGGCTTGAAGTTCGAGACTCCGATCGAGCGGGTCTTCCCCTCCTCCATGAGCTTCGCGAAGGTGCGGAAGGTGGAGATGTACTCGTCGCGCTGCGGCAGCGGCCAGTGGATGAGCAGCAGGTCGACATGGTCGAGGCCGAGTCGGTCGAGCGAGGAGTCGAGGCCGCGGATGGCGCGATCATCGCCTTGGAACTGCCCGTCGAGCTTCGTCGTCACGAACAGCTCGTCGCGGGCTAGGCCCGTGGCGGCGATACCCGCGCCCACGCCCTTCTCGTTGCCGTACTTCGCGGCGGTGTCGATGTGGCGGTAGCCGAGCTGGGCAGCCTCGACGATGACCGACGCCACCTCGTCGTCGCCGAGCGGCCAGGTGCCGAGGCCGATCTGCGGGATGGAGTGACCGTCGTTGAGGGGGATGCGTGGAGCGAGAGAGACCATGCCTCCAGCCTCGCAGACGGCGGCGCGGGCGGCCACCCGCGCTTGACACTCGGTTTTGTATTGCTACGATGGTACAAACGACGCACAAACTACTGCGAAGGAGTGGCCCATGGACGGTGGAGCCTGGTTCATCAGCATTCTCATCTCGATCGGCATGATCGTGGCGTTCGCGCTCACGTTCGTGCCGTTCTGCGCGAGGTGGCGCGCCCACCGCCACGCCGCGAGCATCCGCATCGACCTGCCGGAGCGCCTGGAACGCACCGTCGCCGCCCGGCTGATGGCAGGCTCTCGCGGCGGCAGTCTCGGCGGCCTCGTGTTCACGGCGGCAGCCGCCCTCGCCTTCCACTTCGAGGTCGGTGTGGGCAACGACAGCCAGCTGACCGGCCTGTTCATCGTCGGTTCGGCCTTCGCCGGCGTCGCCAGCGGAACTGCCGTCGCGGCGCTCACCGGCAGCAGGACGATCTCGCCCGACCGGCCGAGGGTCGCCCGCGCTCGCGCCGTGGCGGTGAGCGACTACCTCGCCCCCTTCGAGCTGATCGGCGCGCGGATCGTCGTGTTCGCCGCCGTGGGTGTGCTGCTCGTCACGACCGTCGTCGCGGCACCGGGCGCGGGTGGCTCGCTGTTCGCCATCGCCTTCTTCGCGATCTTCGGCGCGCTCTCTCTCGCACTGTTCGAGGTGGCGAGCCGTCGCATCGTCGACCTGTCGCAGCCCGCCGGCTCGACGGCCGAGCTCGTCTGGGACGACGCGATCCGAGCATCGTCGTTGCGCGACCTGGTCACCGCCCCGCTCGCACTCGGCGCCTACTGCCTCGTGTTCGGCGTCTTCGGCATCGCCGAGTCGAGCACCCATCCCGCGGCCATGCTCGTGTCGTGGGTGGTCGGATCCATCTTCGCGCTGACGGGCCTCGCTGCCGCGGTCTACTCGATCGCGACCCGGCCGCAGCGGTACTTCGTCGACCGGCTCTGGTCGGACCTCCGGGCGAGCGACCTCGATCTCGTTGCGGACGTGGCGTGATGCTCTCGATCGACCCCCGCTCCGCCACCCCGCCGTTCGAGCAGCTGCGCCTGCAGCTCATGGAACAGGTACGCGGCGGCGAGCTCGCCGCCGGAGCCAAGCTGCCCACCGTGCGACGCCTCGCCGACGACCTCGGACTCGCCCCGAACACCGTCGCACGCTGCTACCGCGAGCTCGAGCGTGACGGCTTCATCGAGACGCGCGGACGCAACGGCTCGTTCGTGAGCGCTCAGGGCGACGCCGCAGAGCAGCAGGCGCAGGTCGCCGCTCGGGCCTACGCCGACCGCGTGCGGCAGCTCGGCGTCTCGCCCGATGCGGCGCTCGACTGGGTGACGGCGGCGCTGCGGGCGTAGCGCGAGCGGCGCGGCGACACCCGGCCGACTGGCGAGCGTCGGCGCTGATTCGCGAGGATCAGCGCCGATTCGCGAGCGTCGGTGCCGATTCCCAACTCTCAGCGCCGATTCGCAAGTCTCAGTGGCGGCAGATGGTTCCTGCGGAGGCCCGGGAAGAGCAATGTGCCGCCACTGAGCGCGGACTCGGGCGGCGTGACCTCGGGAGACCACGGCGGGGCGGCCGGGGCGGGGGCGGTGGGGCGGTACGGGCGAGGCCCCGGGGCGGTAGGCGAGCCCGCACCGCCCCAGCGCTACGCGATCCCGTCTCGGCCCCGAGAGCCGATTTCGGCGAGGGATGCTTCGTTGACGAGCCGCTTTCGGAGCGGGGAGCCCGCCGCGGCGGCGTCAACGGTCCGGAAGCGGCTCGCGAGCACGACGGAGCCGGGCCGCCCCGGGGCCGCGTGCGGCTGCGTCTGCGCGGCTGCGTCGGCTTCGAAGGCGCGTGGCCGCTAGACGCGCAGGCCGATCATCGCGGCGTCGGGGTTGCCGAAACGGTGTGCGGTGATGCTCACGGCCTGCTCGCGCAGGAACGGCAGCAGCTCGACCCGGCCGGCCGAGGTGAGCGGTCCGGCGTAGATCGCGAGGTCGGGCGTTCCTCCGACGGCTTCCGCGAGCGCCGAGGCGTCGCCACCGAGCAGGCGCACCCGCGGGGTCGTGATGCCGCCGGCCGCCGCACGGTCGAGCCACGCGGCATCCGACTCGACGACGACGCCGGAGACGCGCACGGGGCTCAGCCCTCCGCTGAACTGGCTCATCAGCGACGCGGGCAGCGGCACCGCCGAGCTGACCGAGATCGTCGACCCGGCGCGCGTCGCTGCGGCGATCACGCGCACGAGGTCGCCGAGCGGGCTGCCCTCGGCGAGACGCAGGGTCACCGGCACCGGCAGGTAGCGGAACACGTTGCGCTCGACCTCGAGCCCTGAGGCGTCGCGGCTCACGCCGAACTCCTGCTGCCACGCGAGCTCGTCGCTCAGCGCGCCGCGGCGCACCGAGTCGAACTCGAGGAACTCGAGGCCGCTCTGGGCCTGCTTGATCAGGCTCGCGACGGGGGCGCTCAGTCCGTCGAGACGCAGGTCTTCGTCGGGCGTGGCCGCGACGGGCGCCCAGGACCCGAGGGTCATCAGGTAGTTCGGGCCGCCGGCCTTGGTGCCGGCTCCGACGGAGGATCGCTTCCAGCCGCCGAACGGCTGGCGCTGCACGACGGCGCCCGTGATGCCGCGGTTGACGTAGACGTTTCCGGCGTCGACGCGGGCGAGCCAGTGCGCGACCTCGTCGCCGTCGAGCGAGTGGATGCCCGCGGTGAGACCGTATGCGCTCGCGTTCTGCAGCTCGATCGCCTCGTCGAGCGTCGCGGCGGTCATGATGCCGAGCACCGGTCCGAAGTACTCGGTGAGGTGGAACTCGCTTCCCGCGGCGACGCCCTCGCGCACGCCGGGCGACCAGAGCCGGCCGGCCTCGATCAGGTCGTCGGTGGGGAGCTCCCGGGGCTTCACGAGCCACGACTGTCCGGGTTCGAGCGAAGTGAGCGCGCGCAGCAGCTTGCCGTGCGCCGGCTCGACGATCGGTCCCATCTGGCTGAGCGGGTTCTGGGGGACTCCGACGCGCAGGGTGCGCACCGCGTCGACGAGCTGGCGGCGGAAGCGCTCCGACTTCGCGACGGATCCGATGAGCACCACGAGCGAGGCTGCCGAGCACTTCTGGCCGGCATGCCCGAAGGCGCTCTTCACGATGTCGGCGACGGCGAGGTCGAGGTCGCCGCTCGGCGTGACGATGATGGCGTTCTTTCCGCTGGTCTCTGCGAGCAGCGGCAGGTCGGGACGCCACGAACGGAACAGCTGCGCGGTCTCGTAGCCGCCGGTGAGGATCACGCGGTCGACGGCGGGGTGCGCGACGAGCTCACGGCCGAGGTCGCCCTCTTCGATGTCGACGAGACGCAGCACGTCGCGCGGCACTCCCGCCTCCCAGAGGGCCTCGATCATGACGGCGGCGCTGCGGCGGGCCTGAGGTGCCGGCTTGATGATCACGGCGCTGCCCGAGGCGAGCGCGGCCAGCACCGAGCCGGCGGGGATCGCGACCGGGAAATTCCACGGCGGGGTCACGACGATGAGCCGCGACGGCACGAAGGTGGCGTCGGCCACCGCGCCCAGGTCGAGCGATCGCGCCGCGTAGTAGTGCGCGAAGTCGATCGCCTCGCTCACCTCGACGTCGCCCTCGGCGATGGTCTTGCCGGTCTCGCTGGCCATGACCTCGATGAGGCGGCCCCGGAAGACGCCGAGCACGTCGCCGGCGTCGTGCAGGATGCGGGCACGGGACTCGGCGGGCAGCGCCTGCCACCCGGCCGCCGCGTGCACCGTGGCGCCGACGGTGGTGAGCAGGGTGTCGAGGTCGTCGATGCGTGCATCGGAGATGGTCTCGACCCCGAGCTGCGAGGTGGCGCTGCGCTCGAGGATGCGCAGACCCCACGCGCGGTTGGCGGCGATCGAGTTGTCGGTGTCCGGCTCGTTCTGGAACTCGTCGAGCTCGAGAGGCGGCTCGACCTCGGGGTTCGCGCGGTTCTGCACGCGGTTGGAGAGCGGCACGTGCCTGTCGAGCGCCTCGATCGACGCGACGAAGCGGCCCTGCTCACGCGCGAAGATCTTCTCGTTGCTCGACAGCTCGAAGAGCGCGCTCATGAAGTTCTCGGTGCTCGCGTTCTCCTCCAGCCGGCGGATGAGGTAGCTGATGGCGGAGTCGAACTCGCCGGGGTGCACCACGGGCGTGTAGAGCAGGAGGGATCCGACGTCCTTCTTCACGGCCTCGGCCTGGCCGGTGGCCATGCCGAGCAGCATCTCGAACTCGACGCGGCCCTCGACCCCCCGCTGCTTCGCGAGCAACCAGGCGAAGGCGACGTCGAACAGGTTGTGGCCGGCGACGCCGATGCGCACGGCGTCGGTACGGTCGGGCGTGAACGCCCAGTCGAGCACTCGCTTGTAGTTGGTGTCGGTCTCGACCTTGCTCGACCAGGTCGCGAGCGGCCAGCCGTGCATGGTGGCGTCGACGTACTCCATAGCGAGGTTGGCGCCCTTGACGACGCGCACCTTGATGCCGGCCCCGCCCGTCGCGCGACGTGCGGTCGCCCACGCGGTGAGCCCCTGCAGCGCGGAGAGCGCGTCGGGCAGGTAGGCCTGCAGCACGATGCCGGCCTCGAGGTCGCGCAGCTGCGGCTGGTCGAGGAGGGTCTCGAAGACGGCGACGGTCAGGTCGAGGTCGTGGAACTCCTCCATGTCGAGGTTGATGAACTTCGGCGTCGGCGAGGCGGCGGCGAGCTCGTAGAGCGGCGTCAGGCGGGAGACCACGCGCGCGACCGTCTCGTCGAACGCCCACATCGAGAGCTGGCTCGAGACCGACGACACCTTGATCGACACGTAGTCGACGTCGTCGCGGCCGAGCAGGTCGAGCGTGCCGGCCAGGCGGCTGTCGGCCTCTCCCTCGCCGAGCACCGCCTCGCCGAGCAGGTTGAGGTTGAGGCGCACGCCGCCCTCGCGCAGGTGGGCGAGGGTCTTGTCGAGGCTCTTCGGGGTCGCGTCGATGACGAGGTGGCCGACCATGTTGCGCAGCACCCGGCGGGCGATCGGCACGACGATCCAGGGCAGCAGGGTGGCGAATCCGCCGCCGAGCGCGATCGCGGCGCGCAGGTACCAGGGCAGGAACTTGGGGATCCTGTGGCTCAGCTGTTCGAGGTTGCGGGCGGCGACTCTGAGGTCTTCCGGGCGCACGACCCGGTCGACGAACCCGATCGTGAACTCGAGTCCGCGGGGGTCCTTGAGCACTCCCGCGAGGCGTGCGGCACTGGCATCCGTCTTCACGCCCGCGCTCTCGGTGAGCCAGCGGCGCACCGTGGCGACGGTCTCGTCGACCATCGCGGCGCTCGTGACGTCGTCGGTGGGACTTTCGGAGTTGCGGCGCTCAATCGACATGCTCACGAGAATAAGCCTCCCTCGTCACGGTTGCTGGAAAGCACCAGTGTCCCTCGCCGCTTCCTAAAGTAAAAGCGAATGTTTACGTACGATATTGTTCAGTTCTACCTGAAGAATGGATGCTCGTGCTCGACCTGAAGAGACTGCGGCTGTTAAGAGAGCTGAAGATCCGCGGAACCATCACCGCGGTCGCCGAGGCGTACTCCTACAGCCCCTCGTCGGTGTCGCAGCAGCTCGCGTTGCTCGAGACCGAGGCCGGAGTGCCGCTGCTGACGAAGTCGGGCCGGCGCGTGCAGCTCACGCCGCAGGCCGAGGTGCTCGTGACCCACACCACGCAGCTGCTCGAGCGGATGGAGCTGATGGAGACCGAGCTGGTCTCGAGCCTCACCGAGGTGCGCGGCACCGTGCGGCTCGCGGTGTTCCAGTCGGCGGCGCTCGGCATCATCCCGCAGGCGCTCACCCTGCTCGCCGCGGAGTATTCCGCGCTGCGGGTGGAGATCACACAGCGCGAGCCCGAGAACGCGCTGTTCGAGGTCTGGGCCCGCGAGTTCGACCTCGTCATCGCCGAGCAGTACCCGGGCCACGCCGCACCCCGACAGCCCGACCTCGACCGGGTCGGGCTGTGCGAAGACGAGTTGCGCCTCGGTGTGCCCGCGGAACGCGGCATCCGCTCGATCGCCGACGCCTCGTCGCTGCCCTGGGTGATGGAGCCGCGCGGAACGGCGAGCCGGCACTGGGCCGAGCAGCTCTGCCGGCAGCACGGGTTCGAGCCCGACGTGCGATTCGAGACGGCCGACCTGCAGGCGCACATCCGGCTGATCGAGTCGGGCAACGCCGTGGCGATCCTGCCCGACCTGGTCTGGGCGGGGCGCACTCCGTCGGTCGAACTGGTGCGACTCGAGGGCTCGCCGACCCGCACGGTCTTCACTTCGGTGCGGGAGTCGAACAGGGGCCGACCAACGATACTCGCCTGCCGAGACATCCTCAATCGGTCGGTCTCTTTCGTGTAGGCCGCGGCCCGCCTGTCGTCGTTGGCCTCGGCCGCGGGTACTCTGGCTGCAGGAAATCAGGCAGGAGTTTCACCATGAGCACCGAAATCGCAGGTGCGAGTCTGCGCCGGGTTCCACGGCAGGACCGCAGCGAACAGCGCTTCGAGCTAATCCTCGACACCACCGCCGCCCTCATCGACGAGGTCGGCTACGGCAATCTCACGACCTCGCTCATCGCCAAGCGCGTCGGAATGTCGGGCCCGGGGATCTACCGCTACTTCGACGGGCTCCAGGCCATCGCCAGCGCTCTCGCCACCCGCAACCTGCACCGCTTCCTCGAGAACGCCACCTCGATCCTCTCCGACGAGAACGTCACCTGGCAGGAGGCGATGGCGAACGCCGTCGACATCTACTGCGAGATGCACCGCAGCGAACCAGGCTTCCGCTGGCTGCGCCTCGGCGACGCGATCGACCGCCACCTGATCGACGAGTCCGACACGAACCGCAAGGTCGTTGCGCGCATGATGGCCGAGGTCTTCATCTCCCGCTACAAGGTCAGTCCGCGCGACGACCTGCTCGAGCACGTCGAGATCATGGTGGAGATCGTCGACAGCCTGACCGCCCGGGCGTTTATGACGAACCCCAAGGGCGACGAGTTCTTCATCGACGAGTGCTCGCGCATCGTCATCGGCTACCTCGCCGACTACCTCGCCGCGACGGTCGAAGAGGCCGAGCGCCGCGAACGGCTCGCGACCCGGTAGCGACCGATGAGGTCGAGCGCCGACGTCGTGATCGTGGGCGGCGGGCACAACGGCCTCGTCGCCGCCGCGTATCTCGCGCGGGCGGGGCGCCGCGTGGTTCTGCTCGAACGCCTCGACCACGTCGGAGGCGCCGCGGTATCGTCCCAGGCGTTCGAGGGGGTGGAGGCCAGGCTCTCGCGGTACTCCTACCTCGTGTCGCTGCTGCCGAAGCGGGTGATCCGCGAGCTCGGTCTCGACATCCGGCTCGAACGACGCCGCTACTCCTCTTATACGCCGTCGCCCGGCACCGACCGCGGACTGCTCGTCGACCACGGCGACCCCGTCGCGACCGCTGCCTCGTTCGCCTCGATCGGGGCCGGGCTCGACGCCGCCGCGTGGCCGGCGTTCTACGCGCGAACCGGGGCCCTCGCCCGCGCGCTCTTCCCGACGGTGACCGAGCCGCTGCTCACCCGTGCCGAGGCACGCCGCGCGGTGGCCGACGACGCGCTCTGGCACGACTTCGTCGAGCGGCCCGTCGGCGAGGTCGTCGAGCGCACGTTCACCGACGACCTGGTGCGCGGGGTCGTGCTGACCGACGCGCTGATCGGCACGTTCGCGCCGAACATCGACGAGTCGCTGGCCGGCAACCGATGCTTTCTCTATCACGTCATCGGCAACGGAACGGGCGACTGGGATGTACCCGTCGGCGGGATGGGGGCCGTCTCCGGGGCGCTGGAGGCGGCCGCGCGGCGGGCCGGCGCCGAGATCGTGACGGGCGCCGAGGTCGTCGCGATCACACCGGACGGCGAGGTGAGCTACCGCCACGGCGAGCGCGAGACCTCGGTCGGCGCCGAGGTGGTGCTCGCCAACGTCGCGCCGCACGTGCTGGCGCGGCTGACCGGAACGGCGGAAGCCACACCGAAGCCCGAGGGCGCCCAGGTCAAGGTCAACATGCTGCTCTCGCGCCTGCCCCGGCTGCGTGACCCGGCGCTCGACCCCGCGGCGGCGTTCGGCGGCACCTTCCACATCAACGAGTCGTGGAGGCAGCTCGGCGCCGCCTTCTCGTCCGCAGCGGCGGGCGGCGTCCCTGACCCGCTGCCGTGCGAGATCTACTGCCACTCGCTGACCGACCCGAGCATCCTGTCGCCCGAGCTGCGCGCGAGCGGCGCGCAGACGCTCACGGTCTTCGGCCTGCACACGCCGCACCGTCTCGTCGACGGCGCAACCGACGACGAGCACGACGCGCTACGCGAACGGCTGCAGCGTGCCGCGATCGGGAGCCTCGACTCCGTGCTCGCCGAGCCGATCGAGCCGCTGCTGCTACGCGACGCTGCCGGCCGGCCGACTATCGAGACCAAGACCACCCTCGACGTCGAACGGGCGCTCGGGATGCCCGGCGGCAACATCTTCCACGGCCCGCTGTCGTGGCCGTTCGCCGACGACGACGCCGACCTGTCGACACCCGCCGCCCGCTGGGGAGTCGCCACCGAGCACGCGCGGGTGCTGCTCTGCGGCTCGGGTGCGAAGCGCGGCGGTGCCGTGAGCGGGCTCGGCGGGCACAACGCCGCGATGGCCGTACTCGAGTCGCATCCGTAAGCCTCCACGGCCCCGCTACGCTCCTGACTCGCACCGCAACACGCCTTTGTCCGGCCGTGCGCTTTGCTATATGGTCGGCCCATGATCGACATCACCGAGCTGCGTTCACGAGTCTCCGGCCCCGTGCTGACCGCCTCCGACGAGGGGTTCGCGGCCGAAGTCGCCGGGTACAACCTCGCGGTCTCCAACACGCCGGACGTCGTGGTCGGTGCGGCCGACGCCGACGACGTCGTCGAGGCGGTGCTCTTCGCCCGCGAGCTCGCGCTGCCCGTGCACGTGCAGTCCACCGGCCACGGCGCGCACGCAGACATCACCGACGGCATGCTGATCAGCACGAAGCGGCTCAACTCGGTGAAGATCGACCTGGCCACCCGCGTCGCCACCATCGGCGCCGGCGCGCGCTGGGGCAGGGTGATCTCCGCTGCCGCGCAGCACGGCCTCGCGCCGATCGCCGGCGCCTCGACGCAGGTCGGCGTCGTCGGCTACCTCACGGGCGGCGGGTTCGGACCGCTGAGCCGCAGCCACGGCGTCTCCTCCGACTACGCCCGCGGCTTCACCGTCGTCACCGGCCGCGGCGAGCTCGTCGAGGCGACGCCGACCGAGAACGACGACCTCTACTGGGCGCTGCGCGGAGGCAAGAACGGGCTCGGCGTCGTCACCCAGGTGCGGTTCGAGCTCGTCGAGCTGTCGTCGCTCTACGCGGGATCTGTGCTGTTCGAGAGCCAGCACGTCGAGAAGGTGCTGCGCGGCTGGCTCGACTACACCCAGACCGCCGCCGACACCGTGACGACGAGCATCGCGCTGCTGCGCTTTCCGCCGATCGACGCGGTGCCCGAGCCGATGCGCGGCAAGAACTTCGCGAGCGTGCGCTTCGCCTACCCGGGCGACATCGGCGAGGGCAAGCGGCTCGCGGCGGCACTGCGCTCGCTCGCTCCGGTGTTCATCGACTCGATCGGCGAACTGCCGGTCGACGAGATCGGGCTGATCCACAACGACCCGGAGGGGCCGAGCCCGGCATGGAGCAACGGCACGCTGCTCTCCCACGGCTCCCCCGAGCTCGCGACCGCCGTGCTGGGCGCGGTCGGCCCCGGCGCGCGCATCCCCTTCGTCGCCGCCGAGCTGCGCCACCTCGGCGGGGCCGTGCGCACCGACGTGCCCGAGGGATCCGCGGTCGGCGGACGCTCGGCCGAGTACACCTTCACGCTGATCGGGGCGCCGGAGCCGAGCCTGTTCGCCAAGCTGATTCCGGATGCCGCGTCCCAGATCTTCGACGCCCTGCGACCGTGGATCAACGAGGAGTCGAACATCAACTTCCAGAACAACGGCGGCGCGGGCACCCCGGCCTGGTCGGCGGAGACCTCCGCCCGGCTCGGCACGGTGCGCGTCGCGCACGACCCCGACCGCATCTTCCCGCACTGACCCCGCGCGGACGGCCTCGCCGGCAGGATCTGCCAAATGAAGGAGATTGCGCGCCGGAACACCGGCCTGCCGCGTAAGCCTGTGACTCGCCGGTAGTTTTTCCTTCATTTGGCAGCCAGCACGCGGGGCCGGGGGCCGAGCCCGGTCAGTGCCGGCGGTGGTCCTGGATCGTCATCCGGGGGCCGAACGCGGGCTTGCGGAACCCGCTGGCCTCGATCAGCCGCATCACCCGCTGGCGGTGGCCGGCGTACGGCTCGAGCAGCTCCAGCATCCCGTCGTCGTCGACCGGCTTTCCGATGAGGGCCCAGCCGACCACGGCGGGCAGGTGGTAGTCGCCCACACTCGGCGAGTCGGGGTCGCCGTGCGAGCGCTGCGTCGTCTCCGCCGCCGTCCACACGCCGATGCCGGGGATCGAACGCAGCTTGGCCGCGACCTCCGGGCCGCCGCGGCCGTGCGAGAGGGTGCGTTCCAGGGACGAGGCGACGGATGCCGCGCGCATGACGGTCGCGGACCGCTGGGGTCCGACTCCCGCGGTGTGCCACTCCCATGACGGGATGCGGCGCCAGCGCTCCGCGCTCGGGAAGACGCGCATGCCGTCCGGCGCGGGACCCGGAGGCACGTCGCCGAACTTGGTGAGGAGCGTGCGCCACCCGCGACGGGCCTCGATGCCCGTCACCTTCTGCTCGAGGATCGCGATGAGGAGCATCTCGAAGACCTGCCGGGTGCGCAGCAGCCGCAGGCCGGGGTTGCGACGGAGCGCATCGGCGAGAAACGGATTGCCCGAGACATCCAGCCCGCTCCAGTCGTCTCCCTCGCCCAGCAGCTCGGGCACCCCGGCGATCGCCCATTCCGCACCGTCGCCCCACGCCCGCGCCTCGACGGAGCCCGCCCTCGTCGTCAGGTGGAGCGTCGCCGGCCCCATCGGGGTGAGCATGGTGCGCCAGATTCCGGAGTCGTCGACGCGCATCGTCGGGTCGAGGCGGCCGCGAACGAGCGGCCGGAGGGTAACCCGTGTATCCACGGGAGTGCGCGGAGTGTAGGTTGTATATGCGAGGGGTGCTGCATCCATCGAACCGAGCCTACGACGCATCGCTGCGGATTAGGCCTAGCCGTCTCCGTGACCCCCTAACTGGGAGGGGGGAACGTTCGGTCTATTTCGGGTTAGCTTCACTTTTCGGGTTTAGGATCGCATGCGAGGCCTCCCGAAGCGCGAACCCGAACCGTGCTGGTCTCATCCGAGGAACCCCCAATGCCTGCAATTCCTTCAATCGCGCCTGCCCGAAAACGGCAATGGGGCGCCGAACGAAGCACCGAACCGCTTCCCACCATCCACGTCAGACCGAGCGACCGCCAGATCGCCATGAGCCGTCTCGCGATCGTCGCGACGGTCGTCTTCTGGGCGATCTACGTCGTGTACACGATCCTGCGCCAGTTCATCGACAACGGAACGCAGAACTTCCGGTTCACTACCGAGGCCGTCTCGTACGTCATCGTGGTGACCTTCCTCACCTTCTCCGCGCTGATGTACCTCGTCGCCCGACAGGGTGCGCTCATCCGCTTCCGCGACCACGTGCGCGTGCCGCGCGCCGAGCTCGACCGCCACTTCGCGCAGAACCACTCCTCGATCACCGTTCTCGTGCCGAGCTACAGCGAGGAACTCGTCGTCATCCGCTCCACCCTCTGGTCGGCCGCGCTGCAGGAGTACCCCGAGATGCGCGTCGTGCTGCTCGTCGACGACCCGCCGTTCCCGACCGACCCGGACGTCGCGGCCAAACTCGACCAGGCCCGCGGCATCGCGGCGAACATCATGGAGGCGCTCTCCGAGCCGCGCTCCCGCTTCGCCGACGCCCGCATGCACTTCGAGCTCGACTCGATGAACGAGAACGGCCCGTCGATCGAGGCCGTGCGCCAGCTCGCGTACCAGTACTTCTGGGCCGCCGACTGGCTCGAGACGATGGCCGAGGCCGAGAAGATCGAAGACCACGTCGACGAGTTCTTCGCCGACCAGGTGCTGCGCGGCCTGAGCGAAGAGCTCGCACTCGTCGGAACGGCGCTCACCGCGGCGGCCGACCAGGGCGAGACCCCCGCGCTCGAGCGCATGGCCGAGCTGTACCGCCGCCTCGACTGGACCTTCAACGCCGAGATCACCACCTTCGAGCGCAAGAAGTACGCCTCGCTCTCGCACGAGGCGAACAAGGCGATGAACCTGAACTCCTACATCGGCCTCATGGGCGACAGCTACGACGAGGAGCAGACCCCGAACGGTCTCGTCCTGCGTCCTTCGCCCACCGGCGAGTTCGTCATCCCCGACTCCGACTACCTGCTCACGCTCGACGCCGACTCGGTGCTGCTGCGCGACTACTGCCTGCGTCTCGTCTACTTCCTCGAGCAGCCGGACAACGCGCGCGTCGCCGTCACCCAGACGCCGTACTCGTCGTTCCGCGGTGCGGGCACACGCATCGAGCGCCTCGCCGGCGCGACCACCGACATCCAGCACCTCCTCCACCAGGGCATGTCGTACTACAACGCCGCCTTCTGGGTGGGCGCGAACGCGGTCATCCGCAAGGGCGCCCTCGTCGACATCGTCGAGATCGAGAACATCGGCGGATTCGAGATCAAGCGCTACGTGCAGGACCGCACGGTCATCGAGGACACCGAGTCGAGCGTCGACCTCGGCACGCACGGCTGGTCGATCGTCAACTACCCCGAGCGCCTGAGCTACTCCGCCACCCCGCCCGACTTCGGATCGCTCGTCGTGCAGCGTCGCCGCTGGGCGAACGGCGGGCTCCTCATCATGCCGAAGTTCATCCGCCAGGTGCGCGAGCGCCGGGCCCGAGGCGAGCGCGTGACGCTCACCGAGATCGCCCTCCGCACGAACTACATGACCTCGATCGCGTGGGCCAGCTTCGGCCTGGTGTTCCTGCTCGCCTACCCGTACGACTCGCGTCTGCTCAGCCCCGTCGTCGTTCTCGCCGCTGTTCCGTACTTCCTCTGCATGGGATTCGACCTCCGCCGTTTCGGCTACCGGTTCAGCGACATCGCGCGCATCTACGGGTTCAACCTGATCCTGCTGCCCGTCAACCTCGCGGGCGTGTTCAAGTCGATCGAGCAGGCCATCACGGTCAAGAAGATCCCGTTCTCCCGCACGCCGAAGGTCAAGAACCGCACCGCGGCCCCCCTGCTCTACGTCGTCGCCCCCTACGTCATCGTCGCGTTCTCGGTGATCACGCTCGCCCGCGACGTCATCGCCGGCAACTGGGGCAACGCCGCGTTCGCCGGGCTGAACGCCCTTCTCGCGATGAGCGCGATCGTCGCCTACATCGGCATCCGCAACTCGATCGTCGACGTCTGGATCGCGATGACCGGCTGGCTGTTCGTGCCCGTCAAGCAGAAGCCCGCCGCGAGCGACACGGCACCGCAGGAGGACGCCCCGATCGACTGGCGCTCCGTGCTCTACCGCGGCGACGCCGAGGGCATGCCCTCCGCCGCCCCCACCAAGAAACCGCGCCCCGCCGCGCCGACGACCAGAAAGGGGGCGTGACCGCATGACCGCCCTCACCAGCCCTGCCGCCCCCGGCCCCAAGCAGAAGCCCGTCAAGACGCGGCGCCTGTCGATCTTCAGACTGTTCATCGCGATCGTCGTCACCGCGGCGGTCGTCTTCGGCGGCGTCATCGGCGCCCGCAGCTGGTGGTCGTCGGCCACGACCCCCGAGGTGAACCCCTGGTTCGCCGGCTACGTCGACGTCACCGCCACCCCCACGTTCGCCTTCGAGACCCCGAAGAGCGACGCCGGCAAGAACGTGCTGCTCTCGTTCATCGTCGCCAAGGCCGGCGAGAACTGCACCCCCAGCTGGGGCTCCGCGTACACGATGGACGAGGCCGCCAAGTCGCTCGACCTCGACCGCCGCATCGCCCGTCTCCAGCAGCAGGGCGGCGAGCCGATCGTCTCGTTCGGCGGCCTGCTGAACGACGAGCTGTCCACGTCGTGCACCGACGAGACCGAGCTGCAGGCGGCGTACCAGAGCGTCATCGACCGCTACGACCTGTCGACCATCGACCTCGACATCGAGGCCGGCAACCTGGCCGACGTCGAGGCCGGTACACGCCGCGCCGAGGTCATCGCCTCACTGCAGAAGAGCCAGGAGGCCGCGGGCAAGAACCTCGCCGTCTGGCTCACGCTGCCTGTCGCCCCCACCGGGCTCACCGAGTCGGGCACCGACGCCGTCGCGGCGTTCCTCGACGCCGGCGTCGACCTCGCCGGCGTCAACGTGATGACCATGGACTACGGCGCGAGCCGTACCGAGGGCCAGAGCATGCTCAACGCCTCCACGTCGGCGCTCGAGCAGACGCACCGCCAGCTGGGCGTGCTGTACTCCCGCGCGAAGATCGACCTCACCAGCGACACCCTCTGGTCGAAGATCGGCGCCACGCCGATGATCGGGCAGAACGACGTCGAAGACGAGGTGTTCACCCTCGACGACGCGAAGGGCTTCAACAAGTTCGTCGTCGCCCACGGGCTCGGCCGCATGTCGATGTGGTCGCTCAACCGCGACATCACCTGCGGCTCGAACTACGCCGACACCCGCCGCGTCTCCGACTCGTGCAGCGGCGTCATCCAGGGTGACACCCGTTTCGCCGACCTTCTCGCGGTGAAGATGAAGGGCAGCCCCGAGGCCGCCTCCACCGTGACCACCACCAACGAGGCGCTCGCGCCGGTGGTCGCCGACGACCCCGAGAAGAGCCCGTACCAGATCTGGTCGAGCGACGGCACGTACCTGCTCGGCACCAAGGTCGTCTGGCACGGCAACGTGTACTCGGCCAAGTGGTGGACGCGCGGAGACCTTCCCGACAACCCCGTTCTCGAGTCGTTCGACACCCCGTGGGACCTCGTCGGTCCGGTGCTGCCGGGCGAGACCCCCGTTCCCGTCGCCACGGTGCCGCCCGGAACGTACCCGGAGTGGGACGGCGCGTCGACCTACCCCGAGGGCTCCCGTGTCATCGAGGGGCAGTACGCCTTCGAGGCGAAGTGGTGGAACCAGGGCGACAGCCCCGCCGCCGCGTCGACCGACCCGGACAACTCGCCGTGGGTGCGTCTCACCGACGTGCAGATCGAAGAGGTCATCGCCGGTCAGCCGGCACCAACGCAGACGCCGGCGGGCTGACCCGCCGCCTCGTGCCGCACGTCGCTAGACGTGCGGCACGAACGCCTGCCAGGCGAGCCTCCGCTCCCCACGGGGATCCGTCTCGACCCGGTCGATTCGGTCGAAGATGATGGTCTTGCGGTCTGTTTCGTCGTAGCGGGGCCACCCGGCCACCTCGCCCGAGCGGGCGAACTCGATCCAGTGGGCGCGCATCCGCTGCCCCGTCTTCTTGAACGCCCTGCGCCCGCCCAACACACCCATCGCGCGACCGAAGACGCCGTCCATGCGGTCGAACAACGCGAACAGCTCGATGCCGTGCGTGGCGTCGAAGCCGAGCGCCCGCACCAGGCGGGGCGCGATGTCGAAGCGGTAGAAGTGCACGGGGGCGTGCCGCGAGTGCCGCTCGGCCACCTTCACCGTCGGATACCAGAACGCGAAGTCGCCCGCGAAGTCGGCAGCCGCGCGCTTGTCCGGCAGCCCCGGGTACAGCGCCTTGATCGCCTTCCGCGCCTTCTTCTTGGTGTTCGAGAAGATCGAGCGGATGCGAGGGGGCGTCGTGGCGAGGATGTCGAGGCGTCCCGTGAAGAGGGCGCCTTCTCGATCGTTGGTGCCGATGATGAGCGGCACCCGCATCACCGATCCGTCTTTGAACGCGTCGAGCGGACGCACCGGAAGGTAGTCGCCGTCGATCACGGGGCAGAGCGCGATCGTGCCGGGGTCGCGGTCGGGAGTGAGCAGCGTGAGGGCGACCGCGGCCTCGACGAGGTCGCTCGGGTCGGCGAGAGCGAGCATCAGCGCCGCGTCTTCCGGCGTCGTCGACTCGACGCCCGACGGCTCGAGCCGCTCGGTGAGGAACTCGAGGTACTCGTCGGCCCAGCGCGAGGTGAGCTCGGGCCCGTACAGCGCGTTGGTGGGCGCGCTCTGCGCGATCGCCCGGGCGAAGAGGCCGTGGGCCGCCGGTGTGGCCATCAGGGTGGTCACCGCGTTGCCGCCGGCCGATTCGCCGAACACGGTGACGTTGTGCGGGTCGCCGCCGAACGCCGCGATGTTGTCGCGCACCCAGGCCAGCGCCGCCACCTGGTCGCGGAGTCCGAGGTTGGACTCGATCGGGCGCCGCGCGGTCGAGTAGCGGGAGAAGTCGATGTAGCCGAGCGCGCTCAGCCGATAGTTGAAGCTCACGTAGACGATGCCGCCCTCGCGCACGAGCACGTCGCCGTTGCGCGGGTGCTCGGCCGAGGAGCCCACCGCGTAGGCGCCGCCGTGGATGAAGACCATCACCGGCAGGCCGTCGCCCCCGCCGCTCGGGCGCGTGACGTTGATCGTGAGGCAGTCCTCGCTCATCGCCTGGCCGCGCGCCGCGCCGATGAAGTTGCCGCTGCGCGACTGCCACGCGACGGGCCCGAAGCGGCGGGCGTCGCGAACTCCCTCCCACGGCCGCGGCGGCTGCGGCGCCCGCCAGCGCAGCTCCTCGACGGGCGGCGCTGCGTACGGCAGCCCCCGCCACGCCTCGATCCCCCGCTCGCGCACCCCGCGCGCGACCCCCTGGGCGAGGCTGATGTCGATGGTGGGCGCGGTGGAAGAACGAGAGGGCACGGCCCGATGGTAACCGCGTCACATTAACGCGAGTGTGCGACTACCCTCGAACGGTGGCAGTTCCGAAGATCATCCTGTTTTACGGGTTCACCCCGCTCGCCGACCCCGAGGCGATCCGGCTCTGGCAGCGCGACCTGTGCGAGTCCCTCGGCCTCACCGGGCGCATCCTGATCTCCGAACACGGCATCAACGGCACCGTGGGCGGCGAGCTCAAGGACGTGAAGCGCTACGTGCGCAAGACCCGCGAGTACTCCCCGTTCAGCGACATCGACTTCAAGTGGAGCGAGGGGACGGGCGACGACTTTCCCCGCCTGAGCGTGCGGGTGCGCGACGAGATCGTGAGCTTCGGCGCACCCGGCGAGCTGCGCGTCGACCACGGCGGCGTCGTCGGAGGCGGAACCCGGCTCACCCCCGAGCAGCTGCACGAGCTCGTCGAGCGCAAGGAGGTCACCTTCTTCGACGGACGCAACGCCTTCGAGGCGGAGATCGGGCGGTTCGCGGATGCCGTCGTTCCGAACGTCTCCAACACCCGCGAGTTCGTCGCGGAGCTCGACAGCGGCAAGTACGACCATCTCAAGGACCAGCCGATCGTGACCTACTGCACCGGGGGCATCCGCTGCGAGGTATTGAGCTCGCTCATGGTCAGCCGCGGCTTCGGCGAGGTCTACCAGCTCGACGGCGGCATCGTGAAGTACGGCGAGACCTACGGCGACTCCGGGCTCTGGCAGGGCTCGCTCTATGTCTTCGACAACCGCATGTCGATCGACTTCACCGCC
>Ga0247803_1000478_pt1 | contig 21839 bp, 31 predicted proteins | sample UWRJL014104B1_FD_180928 | JGI IMG/M metagenome (GOLD analysis project Ga0247803, IMG submission 180928) | Plant litter microbial communities from Arlington Agricultural Research Station in Wisconsin, United States - UWRJ-L014-104B-1 | ecosystem: Environmental > Terrestrial > Plant litter >...
CCCTCTATCTATCGTAGCGAGACTCCTCCAGCTGAACTAACCCGCACGCTGCGCCCTAGACAAGCTGAGGATCGTCACCGAAGGCAACATGCACAAATTCACGCTTTCGGAGGACGCGGAGAATCTGCGTGCTCAGCTTCTGGCTACGGGGGAGCGCGAGCTGGTCGAAGCGAGTCCCATGGATCGCATTTGGGGCGTGGGGTTTGCCGAGAGGAATGCTGGGGCTAATCGGCAGAGGTGGGGGCTGAATTTGTTGGGGAAGGCGTTGATGGATGTTCGGGGGAGGTTGGGGGTGGCGTCGGGATGAAGGAGTGGATGGGTGGGGAGGTTGGAGTTGGAGGTGAGGTGTGTCTTTATTGTGTGTCTGGGTTGCATTAGTTTTGTTTACGGGATTTTGTGTAAACGGGGAGGATGGAAAGTTTTCTGTCGTTCTGTCGAGTCGTGGTTCATCAATTTGGTATTACATTTTGCAATGCAGCAGCTTGTTTTGCACAGATTCTAGCCTTTATGTAGAAAGAGCTTTTTCATGATGAACACCAGGTATCCTGATTCCAGTTGAAAGAGAATGAAGGGAGTCTTGAGCATCAATGCTTGTGCAATGTCAAAGTAGCTTTGCACTGCCTTTCTTCTCAATAATCTAATGCTATCTATATACGTCTCTCTCACATCAGTACCTTTCACCAATACACAAATGACCCCTAATAATCAACGCAGTGGCACGGACTGCTCTGCAATCGTAAGAACATTACACATTGGGACCTCACCAGGCCCAAACCATGCAATTCATACCATCTAACACCAATTCAAATCACAAACAAAAGCTCCGGAAGAGTGCGTGAACGACGCGACAGGGGATGGACATTCTCATTGATAGCGTTTATGTGCATTCTAATTGACTGACTTGGAATATTGCTCATCTGAGCAGCCGTCTAGACCAAATGCCTACGACAAAATACACACAACCCCCCAGCAGGATAGAAGACCATCTCAGCAAATAAGGCGAATAAGCCATAAGCCGGACCGTACCGAGATGCAAGGCACAAACGTGTCACTTGAACGCCCCGCAAAACAAGAACGCTAGAGAAAGAGGAACTTCAAGAAGGACTAGCAGCCTTGGACGGTGCTGACTTTTGTCCGCCACGCATGACCATGTTGACATGGTCGTCAGTAGGCATCACCGACAAGGGGATCAGCCAGCTGCGTTGCTTGTCGAAGCTAGACACAGCCTTCACCAATTTAATAAAGAGGGAGGTATTGGTCTTGTCGACGCGATCTTTGAAGATGGTGATCAGGGACTGGATCGTCATGCCTTCAGCGGGAAGGGCCTTGTAGATTTCGGTCGCTGAGGGAAGAGTTTTCTCTGTTGACAGTCAGTATGTACAACACAAAAGATTATGACCAGTAACAGGAACTTACGCGAAGCAGCGGCGGAACTGCCGGCAGCAGGGCTGCCCGCACGACTCCCGTTGACACCAGCTGCAGGACTACCCGCACGACTACCAGAGGGACTAGCTCCAGGAGAGCCACCAAGTCGAACTTTGAGCTTCGGCTTCTTCGTTTTGCCTGCATCCGTCATCTCACTGTCGCTTCCAGATGCAGCGCCACGCTTTCCGTCGTTGAGGTGCGCGAGTGAGGATTTGCGCGACATGTCGCCGTGCTTCTTCTTGTGTTTCTTACGCGACGATTCATTGCCACTAGCTTCGGATAGGTTCGGTGAGCCGGGACGCTTCTTCTTATTGAAATCGGAAGATCGATGACCGCCTGAAGGGGTGGTAGCCCCTTTGGTGGAAGCACCGGAAGCGGTTTTATCCCCTTCTGCGGCCTTGCCATTCTGCTCGGTGGCCTGCTCGGCTGCCTTATTCTTCTCCTGCTCCTCCTTGACCCGCTGGCGCTCGGTCTCGGAATCCGTGTCCTCCGAGCTCGTTGAAGCGTACGGGTTGTCGTTGTCGGTCTCGTAATCAATGTTCTTCTCACGTTTGACCAAGGCTTTCCGTAGACCTTTCTCCAACAGCCTCCGCATTTCTTCCTCTTCTGCCGCCTTCTCTTCCTGTCTGTAAATCTCATCCTCGTTTCTCAAATCGAACGCGGCGGCGCCGAGTTGGTCACGTTTCAGTCTCTCCGAGGCCTCCTTTACATCCAAGTCATCGCCCTCAAAAAGGCCATTGAGACCTTCCTCGTCATCCGCGAAGTCTTCCTCCATGTTAAAATCAATGTCGTCGGCATCAGCTTCGCGCTTGACAACGGGCATGTCGTCGTCGTCGTTACGTCGGCGAATCCGGCCTTCGTCGTCATCTCCACCACCGACTCTGGTTCGGATACCTTTTGCGCCTTTGCTGCGCACATCCTCTTCCTGCTTCATCTTGCTCTTCTGCTCGAGTTTGGTGAAGTACCCGGATTGCTTCACCTGTTTCATTTCGGGGTCTTCGGTCGATTTCGCCTTGGTCTTGGGGTTGAATCGATACCACCGCTCTAGGGGAGCCATCTGAATGATCTGTCCGTGAGCGTTGGCGGTGTCAGAGGTTAGCATCACATGTGCTTCGGACATCTCTGATTCGTAAGTGCCGGTCCAGGTCTGCTTGTTCTCAAAGTCCTCGAGATGCCAGGGGAGCGTTTCTTCATAACGGAGGAGCATACGCTTCTTGGCTGCTGGCGTATCATCGGCGCGATACTTTTGCTCCGTCTTCTTCTGAAAAGCCGGGGGCTTCTTGGTCCCCGTTGGCGCAATCTTGGCCTGGTTCTCCTCACGAACCTTACGACGCTCCTCCCTCGCAATCTCCATGCGCTCGCGCTCTTTGCTTTCCTCGAGATCCTCTTTCGTGTCGTCAGCCTCCAAGTGCGCACCCGCGCCGCTCGGTGGAGCTCGGGGATCACGACGGTGCAGACGGATCGGCGGAGTGAACTGGTCCTCGTTTTGCACATCGACTTCCTGCTTGTTGTGCAGCCTCATGACATGATGGCGCAGCTGCTTTAGGTCTTTGCGGGTGGCGACAAGTGGGATCGAGCGAGCTCCCCGTTGAAGGAACTCGTTGCGGAGCGCCTCAACGGGGATGGGGCCGCCGGCCAGGGCACTGGGAGCATTGACGGTCTTCTTTGTCTGGTTGAACTGTGTAAGAGACATGACGGGCCGTGTGATGGTCTTGAGCGGCCTCCGGGGAGCGCGCAATGGACCCGAATCGCGCGGTCGTCGCCGTTTCGGCTGCCCGTTCGGGGCGGTGGGTGTGTTCCCAGCCATGGTCGCGGGAGACGTGCTCGCCGTGGGTCGCGAGCTGTTCGCAGTGGACGCTGCGGCTGCGGTAGCAAGAGAGGTCGGGGCTCCGTTCATGGCGAGAGGCGCGCGGACGTGCGCGTGGCAGCGGTGGGGATGGGGGTTGGTTGCGCCGCTGCGATGGGCTGAGGGCAGAGCGAGCTGCCGGAGCTGAAAGAATACAGGCGCTATGGGTAGAACAAAGGGTGAGCGACGCGGCCGCTTTGGGCTTTGTCTTGTCTTTCACAGGCAGCGGAGGAGCGCAGGACAATGACAAGGGACGTTCACTAAGCGTCACAGCCTTGGCGACGCTAGTGCTCGGAGAAACGTTGCGGCGATCCGGAGCCTAGATGCCCGCCTACAAGTCTTCCCTAAGCATATCACATGTTACGCATGCCCAATCGTCGCTCCGTTGTCTGTCTCGAGCGTGGAATGCAGTCGCCGGTACCCCATTGCCAGCTGTATAGCGCAGGTTGGCACGTGCTTACATCACCAGCCTCCAGCAAACTTCGAATGGAAGATCGAGGTTTTCTTGACGCATTCAAAAGCAGGTCAATTTGAATCATTGTCGCTGTTTCGATCGACGTTGTGTTGTGTAACTCGCGTCACCCCAGCCGAAGCACGGTCGTCTCTGACGACAACCACATCTACCGACCATGGCTACTACCCCAGCAAACGCTACTGCTGCGGATGGCAAAACAGAGATGAAGGTAGCCGACCTCGAAAAGGACTTGCGGAACATGATACTTGGCAACGTTACCATCTCCAACGGACAGGGCAATCAACCCGGTCCGCAAGGTCCCCAGCAGCACCAGTTCCGTGGCAGGGGACGCGGGCGCGGACGTGGAGGCTTCTTGCGCGGTCGAGGAGATGGAAACTTTCAACTTCAGGCTGGCCGTGGACAATATCCTGATGGACCTACGCCTGCTGTCCCTACAAATGCCTCACGAGGCTCCCCGCACCCGCGGTACAATCGACAAACCAATCTTTCCTCGCCTCCTGCAGATAGCGTTCAAACTGATCAAGCATTGACGGACAGATGGCGAGCACCAAGGGCGCCGGTTCAAGCATTTCCTCAGAATGGAACCGAGGCGACGGACGCCCCTGCTGGGCAGCCCCCTAGGATACTGCAACGGCCGCAGCAGCACTCTAACACTGGCTCATCGAATGCACCACATCGGCCTCCAAATGCGCCTTATCATCCGAGACAATACGCACCTCGACCCCAGCACATTAACCAACCAATGGAGAACCCACTGTTCCAAGTTGAACACCTTGATCAGCTCGCCCTGCAGGAGATCCCTAAGGTGGAAATCACTATGCTTGAGCTAGAAGAGAAGGAGGCGTACCGGAATCATCTGGAGGTCATTTGTCAGCAAGCCCTCGCAGAGAGTTACAAGGGCGATATTGCGACTATCGGCTTGGTCGGTTTCGGTAGTTTAGCATCTGGCTTTGCTAATCCAGGTTCGGACATGGACCTTGCGGTGGTACCGAGCTGGAAGGATCCGTCCAAGGCTCACGAGGTTGGCATTGATCGAGATATCCCACGCCTCTTGGAGAAGGTCATCCTAGATGCGAAGATGGGTGCTCGCCTTCTCACCCGAACGCGAGTACCAATCCTGAAAGTTTGCCAAAAGCCTAGCGATGAGCTCTACCAAGCTCTTTATGAGGAACGTCAGAAATGGGAGGATCTGCCTGAAGAGGAGAAATATGCACCGCCTGCGCCACCACCGGAGCGGACACCACGAGCGCCTACTGATGTTGAAGTCAAGAAGGCTACGCAACCCGTGCACAATTCCAAAAACTTCCCTACTCTCGGTGAGGTTTTGGCTGGGCAGAATAAGAAGCAAACTCCAGATAGTAGTAAGGTTCCCTCACCCACGACGACATCACCCACCAAGGACGATGACATCAAGGACAAGAGCAAGGGCGAGAGCGGAAACAACAAACAGCAGCATCAGCGCAACGACAAGCCGTGGCTGCGAGAAAAAACCCAAGGACCGCTAGACTTTCCCAAGTCAGGCGTTGGAATCCAGTGCGATATCAACTTCGAGAATCCCCTTGGAATACACAACACTCAGCTCCTCCGCTGCTACTCCTTCTCCGACCCTCGAGTCCGACCGCTCGTACTCTTCGTCAAAGCATGGGCGAAGCGACGAAAGATTAACAGCTCATACTCAGGCACACTGTCCTCGTACGGCTGGGTCCTCATGGTGCTGCACTACCTCGTCAATATTGCCCAGCCTCCAGTCTGTCCGAACCTCCAATCTCACTGGCGACCTCCTGCCTCAATGACAGACATACAAGGCTTAGAAAAGATGTTTAAGGACACCACGATCGCAGGCTACGTTGTCCGATTCTGGCGCAATGAAGATGAGATTCTACATGCGGCTCGCTCGGGCCAGTTGACGCGGAACAACATGTCGGTCGGCGCGCTCCTCCGCGGCTTTTTCCAGTACTATGCCTCCACTTCCCAGCCCTATTCGTACGGGCCCAAACCACCTTCGTTCTACTGGACGAACGAAGTGCTGAGCTTGCGGACGCAAGGTGGTGTTAGGATGAAGTCGGAGAAGGGATGGACGGGCGCCAAGACCACCATCTCGAATGGCAAGGAGGTCCGTAATCGTTATCTCTTCTGCATCGAGGATCCTTTCGAGCTCGATCACAACGTTGCGCGCACAGTGACGCATCATGGCATCGTAGCCATTCGTGACGAGTTCAGACGTGCTTGGCGCATTTTGAGCGCAGTGGGAAGGGGGCAACAGCCTGAGGGCGGCATCTTTGACGAGATTGTCGATCAACCTCCGCCGCCGGCGCCAAAGAAGCCTGAAATTGACATACGTGATGAAGAGGAGCTGTTAGCTGCGACTACAGAGCATGTTCCCGCAAAAGATGAAGGTGACGCCAAGGATGGTGGGCAACCCGAGCAGACAATCAACTCGGTCCCGGCCGATACCACTGTCTAACCCTCACTCTCGACTCGACATCGACATACGGTCCACTCGATGGGTCCTACTGTTCGTCGCCAACGGTAGGGATCATTGCTTTCATTCGCGTCCTCGCCCTCTCCACTTTTCCTTTGTTAGCATAACGGCAATGCATGGGTACGGCATGGCGCAACATGGTACCGAGACCTTGCATGAGCCTCAAAAGTTAACGTGGCGTTTGAACGGATTGTTTACTCACGACACACCGGCGGTGAGTCGGTTACGATTTCTAATGTCTGCTTGTTTGGCTGGGCTATGATATATGGATCCTGCGTTTGGTGTGTAACGTATAGGGTATAAGATCTTCGTAACGCAAGTATAGCTTAGTTCATGTAGTTTTAACGATAACGATGCCTTGCCCGAACTATCATGTATTGGACTTTGAATCATCTAATTAGTGTTGCCGTCCCCGCACTCATGTTGTGTCAACTCCAAGAAACCCCCTCCTCATTTGAGTAAGATCATCGATTGTTCACTCCCTTACTTCTCTTACTTACAAAACCTTAACCGACCTTCGCTGACCTGAAGGAGCGAAAACGAGGACGGAAACTCAGTCATAGCCCATTGTGCGTCGCAGCATCAAAACCTCATGCTTCGTAACAAAGACATTACTGAGAGTCGTTGCAACATCAGGCATGTCCACAGCACCCAAATTTTCCAATGCATCGACCAAGTCTCGGACTTTAGCACACTCCCACTCGCCCGTATCTGTAGTCCAAAAGACGCGTTTGATGCCCACGGATTGCATGTAGGAGATGCAGCGGTAACATGGCCGCGACGCAAGGACCGACGGCTGCCTCGCTGCCATAGGAACGGGGATGCTGTTCGGGGATGGCGTTTGCGGTCGTTGGTTAAGAAGCTCGTCATGCAAGGAACCGGTACGCCGCCTTGCATCGTCTGGCGATACCTCCTGTGGCATGTCTAGGGTAGCGCAGCAGTCATATGATGCCGATGAAGAAGTCCTCCAACCTAGTCGAGCGACGTAGAGATCGGCTCCATGAAGGCGTGCATGCTTGGTTCGTTCAGCAACGCTACGTGTTGCCCGGCCAGCGTGGCCTTGGGGTATCAGCATCGGATGGCTCTTCACTACTGCCCCGTCCTACTTGCGTCAGTACACTGTCAGGGCGAGGACATGGGCGGCATACCTTCTTCTTCGGCTCTGGTTTACTTGAGTGTCGAGACTTGCGCGAACTCTCGGAGCTGGCGCTGGTATCTGAAAGCTGATCGCTGTTCGAAGTATCGGCACTCGAATCAGAATAGCATGAAGCCTTGATGGTATGTTGCGCCGACGGCTTACGCGCAGACTGTCGGCGCTGTTTGTTCTGTTGTCGTTCTTTGTACTCGTTGCCAGTGTTGTGATACTGATACTTCTGGTTCTTCATCCGGTCTTTCTCCGTACTTTTCTTCAGATGCTCCACTACGTTCTCCTTGTCCTGCTTGGGTTGAAACGCGAGATCCAGCTGAGCCCGATTGAGATGCAGAGCCTTCAAATCGCCACCCTTGAACCTGCGACGGACCTGAGCGTTGCTCCGCGACGGACTGGGCGAGTGCTGCCTTGCAGACGGTCTCGACGTAAGCTTTGACCGCGTCTCGTCGTAGTCGAGATTTCCGTTTAGAATCACCCGATAGTTTGAAATACGGTTTTTGGTATGACACGGCACTGAGTGCCATCGTGCTAGAGGCAGATATAGCGGAATGGATTGCCATCATCTCCGAATGCATCGAGAGGGGGGTGTTGGCAAGCTTTCCGCCACCGCCCATGTTCTCAAAGGGTGTGAAAGTCTTCGTATCCTCCTCCTGGGGATCCTTTAAACCTCGCTTAAACTTGTGCTTCTTCTTCAGCTCGGCAAGGGCGGTACCGTTCAAAGAGCGGCTGGGGAGACGACCAGTTTTCAGTGCGCCGCCGTTGAAGCCGGCACGTACATCGTTGTAGCCTTGGCCGATGACCTTCCCACCACGAACAATGATGCATCCGTGGCGGTAGCGGAGGGGAGAGTTGGCAGCCTGTTCCAGACAAAGAGTGAGATAATTGTCAGTCTTCATTGTGTTGTTGATAGATGAGTCACTGGATTTGAGAGTGAGTGGCGATGTGAGAGTTGATGGGAAGATGACTAGTGATCGAGCAGGTATACTGTTGCTAGTGAAGTCGAAGTCGTCTTAGTTGGCAGTTTGTAAAGAGTACGAAGAGAGCACGCGTGTTCGTGAGTCGTGATGTCGTTGAGTCAACTCACGCTAGGACGACCTGAGCTAGAGGCTTGGCAGTCGTGAATGATCTCGACAAGCGTTCGCTCCTCGCATTGAGCTCCAATGTACATTTACATAACGCAATCTCGGTGCGCTTAGTGCCTTAAAGGTTTCTTTGGCCGTTACCACTGTAGACGAACTCCGCGTCAAGGACGCTGCTGCTGCCACTCGAGACGGACTGTACAGCAGTCGGTCGCATCACTCATCTACGGCGTTCTCGGATATGATTGCTCAACGGGGGACGGTTCAACGACTGAGATGGTCATCTGCAAGTGGATGCGTACGAAGAGAGGTATTTCTCTTTCCAACCATTGGTTGACATGGGCGGGCTAGCCACAAAAAGATGGCAAGGCTGTCCTGGAGGGAGGTCAGGACGCATCTTCTCGAAATAAGCGGCCATACAATGCCGTGTACGAACGACACAATATACCTCCGATATGGCAAATGGAGTGTCAAGCCTGTCTAAGATGGTCTCAGTGCCTCTTTTAGTGGAGCATAGGCCCGTTCTGACACAATACGACGCAATCCATACTCTAACGCCACCAACCTTACATTGGTCTGTGGAAGCCATAGCGAGAACGGGATATGGCTACGGTGTCTTTGCAAGGCAGCGAGGCCCCTCTTGTTAGCGACGACCTTGAATTTTGTCATTACCGTCACAAACTTTTCAACATTGTGTCGAGTCCAACAGAATTGGGTCTGCAATTCTCCGCGGCAAGGGCACTGATACGGAGCGTTCTGTGTTGGTCCGTACCATCGATACTGCTCAGCCCAAGCTTTGACGTGGCAAACGACTAGCGGAACATCAGGCACGGTCATCATACCATTACGGTTAAATTCATATACGGACGCAGCAATTATCCCGACACCACACTATATGGGAGTGTGGCTGTTTCAATTCCATCGCCAAGCGACTACCGATCCCCATATGCCGCACAGAATCCAATAAATGCAAGCAGCCTCATTTACCCGTCCTTCTCGAACTCTCAAATTCCTCCACGCTAGTCCCTCGCCCGCTCCTGCTTCCCGGCTCCCGCTCCCCTTACCCGCTAACCTGTATTTCACATGGCGCCGAGCCATGTGTATAACTTGGCGGTCCGGCCATGCTCCCAGAAATATGGACTACCAATGCGAGTTGAGTAACAAATTACTTAGGGCCGATAGCCGTTCGCAAAGTATCTCTACCACATCCCGACGCAGTCTGCCATATTCTGGATGGTGGTCGCCGCTCGCGTGCACGCCCAAGCTCGTCACCGCCACCGAAAGCAGTTGTCCGGCCGTATCGATCCTTCCAAGCGTCCAATTTGCGTCTCGTCACGCAGTGAGCCACCCTGCATGATGTCTCTTATCAGCACTTCTAGACACATCCCCCTACCTGATGGCATAATAGAAGGCGTTTTAAGCTTACCATGGGCATCCCTTGACGGATCAGCCAAGCACCTAATGTCCTACATATATTCTCTGGGCATACCTCCCACAACCCAACGTTCGACTGACGATCATTCTTAAGAGTGTTTCTTTCTCAATACTCTTTCGACATGTGGCATTCGACACTCCTAACTGCCTCTTTTGGTCTCTTGCTCGCGAGCACCAATGCTACACCTCTAGCCAAGCGCGCGGCTCTCGATGACTGCCTCAAGAAGGCCGCGGTGCCTACTTTAACGTCTGGGACAGCAGACTACACACAATCAATTAAGCCCTTCAACAACCGTGTCACCTTCAAGCCTGCTGCTTATGCTGTTCCGACTACTGTCAAACATGTTCAGGATGCCGTTGCTTGCGGTGCTGCCAACAACATTCTTGTCACCGCAAAATCTGGAGGACACAGCTATGGCTCACACGGTCTTGGTGGTGAAGATGGTCATCTGATTGTCGATATGCGTGGCTTCAAGGCCGTTACTCTCGATGCGGCCGCTGATACCGCTATTATCGGGACGGGTGGACGACTTGGAGATGTTGCTACTGCTCTGTACAACCAAGGCAAGAAGGCCATGGTCCACGGTACATGTCCTGGGTGAGTCCTTTCTGTACACATTGCGATCGCGATTCCTAATGAATACAGGGTTGGTGTCGGCGGTCTCACCCTCCACGGAGGCTACGGCTTGATCTCTCGCAGCAGAGGTCTAACTCTCGACAACTTGCTCTCCGCGGAAGTCGTGCTTGCTAACAGCACCGTGGTCACCGCCTCAACGACCTCGAACCCAGACCTCTTCTGGAGTTTGCGCGGCGCTGGTGCTGCCTTCGGCATTGTTACCAACTTCAAATTCAAGACCTTCACACCCCCTGAGAGCAACATCATTTTCCAGTACAACATCAACCCATCCAATGCCGCCCAACTTGCAACCATCCTCACTGCCCTTCAAGACTTCTCGCGCAACACGCAGCCCGTGGAGATGAACATGCGTCTCTTCCTCGCTAGCTTCCCTACCCTTAGCGGTGTATACTACGGCTCGCGTGCGGACTTCGACAAGGTCATGGCGCCGCTGCTCAAAGCGGCTGGCATCACCAGCAGCGTCCAAATCTCGACCAACACATGGATCAACACGCTCTCGTCGTTTGCCTACGGTCCCCTCCAACAGGCAACACCCTACGATACGCATGAGACCTTCTTTTCAAAGTCCCTCATGCCCGAGACCCTCTCCGCTGCCGCCATCACCGCGCTTTCAAATTACTGGCAAGCCAACGCTCGCTCCAACTCGCGTTCCTGGTACCTCATGTTCGATCTCCACGGCGGCAAGAATGCTGCTATCACCCAGGTAGCTGCCGACTCCACCGCATACGCGCACCGTAATGCAGTCTTCAAGATGCAATTCTACGACCGCACAAACAATGGAAACTACGACCCGTCGTGGCAGTCGTTCCTGAATGGCTGGGTTAAGGCGGTCCAGGATGCGAGCCCTGGGCAGAACTTTGGCATGTATATTAATTACGCGGATACGAGCTTGACGAAGGACCAGGCGCATAACGCGTATTGGATTGGGAAGTATGACAAGTTGGCGGCTCTGAAGAAGGTTTGGGATCCCAAGGGTACGCTTCAGGGCCCGCAGCTTGTGGGTAGTTAGATTACTCCGTTCATAGCTAGAAGGTAGAAGACATAGACACGATATCACTCGTAAAAATTGTTGTTAGATATACACACTAATTCGTCTCTGCGCATCTGACATTGTTCTCTCGAGCCGAAACTGCTATTTCAGACCTCCGAACCGCCTCCAACCTACCTCTTCCGATACGGTGCCCCCGTAACCGCCTGTAGAAACGTCTTCCTACAACTCGCATCCTTGCCGCGCCAAAACAATAACTCCGTACCCCTCTCCGTCTTACATATAGTCCACCCGTCGTTCTTCCCGTCCACACTCACTAGATACCCGTTTTGCAACGCGATGTTCCCCGCTGTCCGCGTCTCGCGCAGGAATTGCAACTGCTGTCCTGCAACCACGGGCGCGCTATCATACCTGTAGTCCCCACGACCCGTGGAGAGAAACGTGGAGAGCGTGTTGGAGGCTGTGAGATTGAAAGCAGGGAGAATGTTGTAGCCGGGAGGAAGCAGTCGTAGGACAAGAGTTGAGCTTAGAGGGTCGTCTTGCTGTGGGGTTGGTTAGGATGATTGGAATGACATGATTGGAATGACTAGATGGTAGATGGGATTGGCTGGGCGGTGGAACACGTACGAATGGTGTTGTGGCAGATACACCGCGCAGTGCGGAGGTATTTGACGAGCGCTCGGACTGGTCTGCTGTGACGAGGAAGAATTCGCCTGGTTTGGCGGTGGGGAGGGCGTGGGGCGGCGCGGCGTATGCTGGGTTTGTTGCTGGGAGGGCGGTGACGAGGGATGTGGTGGCTAGGAAGGCGAGTATCGACAATGTAGTGGGAAAATGCATTTTGACTGATTTGCGAGGTATTTGAGAAAACGCCTTTGTTTCCAATGCTCTGTGAATTGAATTACGAGACGAGACAAGACGAGAACGGCGGATTGCGACTTGTACTCGAGGAGGGAAAATGTCGTGATGGTTGTTGAAACAGTTGAGCAAACAAACGGTCCCTGCTTCTCTTATAATGCGTAGGCTAGCATGCCTGATCTTGCTCATACCATGTACACCCTTTATACCTGCAACGCCGTGTCACAAGGGTGATCTACACGCACGATCCCATCTACAATCACCCGCCATCACGTCTCCCAATCACCGTTGCATCTCCGCACTCCTTCCTTGCATATCGGCACCCATCCCTACATCCAAGTCCCCTGTCGATCCCTTGTACCCTCGAATCACAACCTACCCGCTGCGACGAATGAAACGATGCGAACACAACCATCCAATGGCGGGCAGACGTGGCCTTGCCTCGTCCACGACATATACTAAATGACCAGGTAATATGTGCAGCACGAATGACGAACGTGGAGCGTTTTGGCAAATAAGAGGATGTCGGACATGCAGGAAGATCGTCGTGAGGTGCGATCTGCCCATCGCGTTCGGGACGGTGACGACGGTTGTGGCGCCGATCTAGGCTGCTTAGGGTGTAGCGCATCTATGTCAGGCTACATGTCTGCACTCTATGGGTTCGTGTTGTTGCTTCATGGTAAAACATGTTCCAACTTGAGAAAACGACCAGGCGGAGACGCGCAAGAAAGCGGTACAATATGAGTACCTGTCGCTACAGCCTGTCCGGTTCGAGGCGATACCGTTAACGAGCATGCCTCCTCATGGACGCACAATAGGAAGCAAACAGAACAAAGTGTCGAATGTTTCCAACTATTGATACATTATCTATAAACCCACCACTAGGTTGTTCACAAAAACTCAATACCAACCCCAAAGCTCAATCCCTTCCTCGCCTCCTCCCTCGCCCTTATAACCAAGGGCAAGCTAAAGTTAACCTCAAACCTCGCAATCGGATGAGCATACACGAGACCAACGCCCGCAGCCGTACTCGGCAGCCCGTCCTGCAAACTCTTCAGCGTATTGCTCATACTGCTCTTCACAGCCTCGCTGTTCATAGCTCCACCCTCCTTGCTAGGGTTCTTGAGGGAGAGCAAACGACCGCCATTGATGAAAGCCTGGAAACGAAGAGGAGTGTCTTTGCCGACTTTCGGTACAGGGAAGAGGAGCGAGGCGCCTCCTGCGGCGTAGACATCGCCACCGACCGCGTCGGGGCCATCGTGGGGTCCGAGACCGGAAAGGCGAAAGCCGCGCACGTTGGTGGGGCCGCCGAGTTGGAAACGGTCGTTGATGCGCGACTGTTGGGGCGTGGTGTTGCCGCCGAGAACGAGAGGATAGACGAGACCGCCGCGGAGACCGGCAGTCAAGGTGATGCCGGTATCGCCAAAGGGTAGCGCAATTTGCGACTCTGCTTCCGACTTAAAGAAGGCGGCGTCGCCCTTGAGAGGACCGAAGCCAGCGAGTTCGGAGACAGTCTTCATGAGATAGCCGCTGCTGGGAAGCAAAGGGTAGTCTCGCTTGTCGTTGATCCAAGTGTGCGTGATGCTAGACTTGAAGTTATCGCCGGCGTCCGCCCGCACAGTTGGTGAAGCATTCTCCGCTAGACCGGTAACCTGTCGCCAGATTCCGGAGTAGCCAAACTCATGCTGGTGTCCAGTCTTCGACCGCCACAAGAACTTCGAAGTTGCACCTCTCAGCACCTCCTCGTGGCTCGCCCAGCTCTTCAGCGTGGAGCTCGCGAAGCCGTTGACCTGGAACTTGAAGTCCGGGTTGCTCAACACGGGGGTGTCGAACGCTAGCGAGTATGCCGACCGTGTCCGCGTGCCGAGTGATCCATGGGCGTTGAGCGTTTCGGCACCACCGAAGAGGTTGCGCAACTCAGCGTGAATGTATGCATCAGCCTCGGAAGCGCCCGCCTCGGTACCGGTCTTGATCGTGTAGGTCCCGCGCTCAACAGCTGATATGTAGACATCGACGTCTGTGGGAGAGGACGTGGGTATCGTTGGGTCTGGCCGATCAAGGTAAACAGATATCGGTGATTTGAAGATGCCTGCGTGCGTTAGACATGGTCCACGCGTATAGCTCTCGTGCTCTCTTACCGAAGCGATTGAGCTTCTGCGTAGCGTCTCCCACTTCTTTCAGCGCCTCTTCCAGAGTGTACTGCTCCTCGCGATTCGCGCTCAGCAGGGGATTGACCACGCGCTCTAGGAAGCCCCGTCTTGTGCGATTGGCATTGAGGATGCGGACCGAGGATATCGTCACCGGGAGGGTGGTGTTATCGTCGATCTGTCAAATATCTTAGCAAACAGCCCCAGCAAAGCCTTTCATGTCGAAGAACCCACCAGCTCCACCAGCCTCTCCTGCGACTTCTGGTGCTGTGCGAAATTGCGCGCATTGAGGTCGTCCTGATTCCGCTGGTGCGCGTTCGGATCCGTCTTGCTCTTCAGCTGTTCGAAGACCTGCAGCTCCAATTAGCTCCGCACTATCACCATGGCCATGCTCGGACTCACATCGTCTTCTAGGGGCGACGCCATCGAGGCTGTTTGATGTCGTTGCGTTGCAGCTTGGCGATCGTGAAAGCTTGCTGCAGCGCGCTACGACATTTGTCACGTGCGTGGCCAATGCCTGCCGCATGCACGGAGATTCCGCAAGGCCGCGTCTTCCCCAAACTCACCTCTCCACTCACGACCGACGGAGATTTGCGAAGTCCGGTGCGCTTCACGCTTTTCGAAAATAAAGGAAGCGACGTCGCTTTCACAACTACATTCACCTACCCTCTCGTCTTTCCTCTTTGTCCTGCTGCTCAGTTCTGGACCAGTCCGGGCTCCGCTATTGCATCAGCGCCCGACTGCACCGCCGCTTGATAACGCACACGACCATCACCCGCCCTCGCTCACAACATCGCGCCCGCCTACACATCTGCACATCATGGCGACGCCAGCAGCAACTAAGCGCCTGACAAAGGAATACTCCGCCATTTCCAAATCCTCCCCGCCCTACATCGTTGCTCGCCCCTCAGAGCGCAACATCCTAGAATGGCACTATGTCCTCACCGGCCCGCCCGAGACCCCCTACGAAGGCGGCCAGTACTGGGGCACCCTCATGTTCCCACCCGACTACCCCTTCGCACCCCCAGCTATTCGCATGCACACGCCGTCTGGCCGCTTCCAGCCTAGCACACGCCTCTGCCTAAGCATATCCGACTTTCACCCCAAGAGCTTTAACCCGGCATGGGAGGTCAGCACGATTCTGACAGGGCTGCTGAGCTTCATGACAAGCGAGGAGATGACAACGGGATCGGTGCGGGCAAGCGAGTCGGAGCGGAAACTCTTTGCGCAGCGAACGCGGTGGTGGAACAGCACCGGCGGAGGCTCTAAGCAGCCAGGCACACAGTCGTCCAATACGCGCGGCATCGGGGCGATCAAGGCTGGTGACGGTGGCGCAAAGTTCCGCCTCGAGTGGCCGGAGCTCGACGAGGAGAACCAGAAGTGGATGAGGGAGAAGCGCATCAACCCGCAAAACGGCTTCCCTCTCCCCGCGCAGTCCTCGAACTGCGGCCCTGTCCGCATCAGGAACACAGCCGGCGCCGGCAAGACCGCCGTCAACCCTGTGGTCCAAGCTAATCAGATTGCGCGGGACGCCGGTCAAAGCTGGATTAGCATCGGCCGGTGGGGCAAGATCATCATCGGAGCTATCTTCTCCTACATCCTTGTGACGCGGATACTGGGTGATGGCGCTGTGTCGATGGCTCAATAAAGGGACGTGTATATGAAACAAATTTTACGGGCGCACTGGGAGTTATGGTTTACTTTGGGATAGGTGCAGCAGCCTGCATCTAGATCGGAAAGAGGTCTGGCTAGTGGCGTTTCAAGAGATATCAGGCGTGTTAATGGTCGAGATTGGTGTTACTGATTGTGTCGCTGACTGGTAAGAGGAACAAGAATGGCATACTCCCATTGTATGCCTGGGAGACAATATCAATTCGTTCACAACTCAACAAAGTTCTCTTGATCGCTATTTCCCTATAGTTCTACGACGCTGTGTTCAGCCCTTCGCTCACGCCAACCCGTCGTTCATGGAAGTCATTGAGGCATACAGCGTTAAGATGAACATGTATAGGTTCGGTTCATGTTCCCCGGGAACTCGCGTACCTTCCGAGTACTGTGCATGCGTCTGGATGCAGCAGCACATCCTGTTCAACTGATCTAGCGAGGGACAGCACTTGATCCGAGCTGGGGTTTAGAAGTATCCATGCATCTCTAACCTCCTTTTTTTGTACCCCTCGTACAGCGTTCAACACTGCAAACCACCAGGCACAGTTGGACGTGACAGGTATCTCCTCTCGAGAAGGGTATAGTCCACGTCTGACCCCATCTGCAAGCGCGTCCCGTCTTGCTACTCAGGCGCCGATCAAAGGGTCCCCATTGCGCCAGCCACATATCCCCCCTTCATCTCAAACCGATCATGAACTTGCGCCACCAAACTGTCTCGGCTTCCAGAAACCACGGGCTCACGCTCTCGGTGAGTTGCTCAGGCGACATGCTAGCTCGCGGATCCAGGTACCCGAGGGCGATGATGAAGACGTCGCAGGTGGTGATACTTGTGCGAACGAAAGCGGCGCTCGATATGTGGTGCGGCATTTCGAGTTGAGCGACGTGCAGCAGCCAATGAACAAAGCAGTATTTGGGGGGGATTGAATTGGTCTGGACCTGGGCAATTAATATGAGCGAAGCTGTGATGAGGGGTTTGAGGTCGGTAGGACTAGGGCCGGCCTCTGTATTTGAGTTGTAAACGATTGGCAGTGGGACGAATGAGTCCTTGGTACAGTGGCGGTATGCACTTCATCGATGGCCGAACTCTGCGTTGTAAGTGCTTGCTAAGTCGCCGCCTTTGCTCTTTAGGCCCGAAAGACCCGCGGTGTACCTCACCGCCCACGACTAACGGTGCGCGCCTGAGCTGAAGCCACCCTTGCTTGCTATCCGGATGGGGAAATTTGTATAGCCGTTGCAGATGGGTGTCGACGTGTCTGGGCGAATTGGCCGAACGGAAGGTGCCGAGTAAACGAGATGGTGGAAGCACGCGGGTAGCGGACAATTGCGCAATACCGCTGCCGCTGCCGTTGTGGTCGTACGATTCCTCGGGACGGAGCGGGTGGCGACAGTAAGCTTGGGAAGTCGACGTGGGATGAAGTATCAGTCCACTGTTGGAGACAAACGATGCATGCGTTTTGAGTGTCGACGCATGCGGTGTGGTGTCAGACGGAGATCCAATGTACAGGTAGATGTACCCTTTATACGACACATCTCACAGACTCCACGTCTGCCACAAACAAGTATCGTGGCCGTGATTGCTAGCTCAGCTGCCATCGTCAGCAGGTGCACCCACCGCATGCAGGAGACTTTGTTTTGGGGCTCTTGGGCTCGCCAATAGCCATCATCCAGCAAGGAAATGGCGCAGTAAGGAGAGCCGTGGTGTTTCGCAAAGCATATTCCTCAAAGGTTCCTCTCCGGAAGAGAGATGGACCGTGGAGGGACATGGTGATAGTGAGTGATGGGGGAGGCCATTGGACTGGTGGTTGGTAGGGGATGCTGGTTAGGGTGGTGCTACTGGCTCGCTTGTGATGACGTGCAGCGAATGGTGTCGGCAAGCTGGTCTGCGCCCAGGAGGGGCGAGGATACCGCAGCGTGTGTAGAGAGCTTGTTGATGGAAGTGGCGGATGGCGATATGCAGGAGAAAGGGGATGGATGATAAGGTGGTTGAGGGTCGCAGAGCCGCAGGCGATGTGCGGCTGCACGGCTGGCGGTTGGCTTACGTCGCTCGCGGGTTGCAGAGCAGCTGGCCGATTGATGATACGAGACGGACAACGAGAGCTGAGTGTTGTGTCGAGGATTTGGATTTGAGTCTGCGAGTCTCCATGGAACGTCGGTGGAGGGAAGTGGCGACGGAGGGTAGCAACTTCCATTTGCCAATTCCGCATCGTCGAGCAACGACCCCACATTGCTTCATCTCAACACCACCGCCAGCTTATCAAAGAGTCACAAAGAAGCTTGTCAGTCATGCTTCGCCTTCCAGTACGTACCGAGCGATGCATTCCAACATCCTGACTTAGCTCGTACACGCCAATATCCAGTTCATGGCACGGCCGCCCTGTGTGGTGGTGCATACGAGGGCTGTTTTTGGCAGGGTTCCACCATACTTGGACAGCATACTTGGATCTACTGTCGTGCATCAGTAAGCCCGAGCATTGCATTCCGCGTCCTCGGATCGTGCTCGAGGCTGGAACATCAAAATTTTCCGGCCACCAAGTACCGATGTTCGGTATCGTTCGCCTACATCCCTTCTCTTCCTCGTTCGCTCTAGTAGTACGGCCGTCCATAACTCATATTCAACGCTAGAGGAGGTTGTTGTGCCTGTCAATCTATTGGCAGGAGACATGACACCTTCCCGGACTGCAAGATTCAACTTGTGCGCCGGTGGCGCCGAATCACATTGCCTCATTGATAATGCAAGTTTGCATGTACCTACGCGTATGGCCTGACCCGCAACACCTTCACTGCAGTTTGCGCGCTAGACAACACCAGAATCGCCAACGCCGTTGCAAGCTCTTGCCGGCGGACCACCAACATCGGAGCAAGAGTCTCCCTTCGAGCTCACGAGATGGCCTCGCGCCCTGGTGAGAAAGGAAACCGAGTCCGGGACGATGTAACGCGAACACGAGATATTCCATGGAAGAAGCATTCGCCTGGTTTCCGAGCTGGCAACGAGGCCTCCGACGGCTACTCTTCCCCAAGAAGCACCCCATGCGCCTTGTGTCCGTGATCTGACGGTCGGACGGCACACCGATCGCTCTACTCCTCGCACTCCAACACAGGAGGGTCGTGTCTATCACGAGCGCAGGCGGAAACAGAGCACAGGCTGCGGCGAGGGAGCATGGAGCGTAAGCTAACCCGCTCGTGGCCGAGTCACCGTTGCATGTGGCGCTGGCGCTAGTCAAGACTCAACGTCGATCGCATTCAAACCCAACTTTCGATCATCGAGAAGCGTGGCACTACAGGCAGGACCTTGCGGCTAGACGAGAAGGCGAAGGATCGCCTACTGTGAGGTCTCCGCCGGGCATTACCGTATTGGGGCTATTGCTCCGAAACGTGAGCAAGCCCGCGTACAAAAACTGGTTTGTGAGTGCCGACGGCTACCCAGGCTGTGTCGCCTTAGAGGAAGCTGGCTAAACATTTCCTGATTCGTGGATCTAGTAGATCATGCGTAAAACTTTTCTGAGCAAAGGCTGTGGTTGACTTTGACATGGCGCTACGCGGAGCAGCCGCTACAAACGCTAGTGGGGTTGGCGTCCGTCAAGCTCCACGATCACAGGTGTTCACCCGTCCAAGCACTGGAAAGCTCTTGTTGGTTTGCCTAAACAAACCTCGGGCACTGCGCGCAGATGGAGTGCTTTCTTTTCCCATAGGCGCTGCGGGTTGCACTGCATTTACGCCGCCTTCAACCCCAGACGGCCACCTTCTAGGTCATCCGCAAGACGGGAACGTAGCACTGGGGTTTTGACAAGCAATACTCTAGCTGGAAGGTTGTGCTTCTCTCACAATGGCGATTGGACGCCGGCCTGCAAGTCAATATCGGCTCAAGCCCACCCATGTCACTGTCGCCAGCATTGTGCATAACTCCCGTCCCGCAGCCAACGCCTATTTGCGGGGCCACTCTTCACATGGAAGTCAGGCCGACAGCTTGGATGTGACCCTGGACCTCCCCACAATCGGGCTCCAACGAGGTGAATGTTATCTTGGCACACGCGGTCGCGCACAGGCTCTCCCGGCCATCACGCGCTCTTGTGGATAGCTCCTTCATTTAAAACGCCTCCCCCGCTCTGATGCGCTGCCTCACGCACAACACCGCAGTCCCGTCAACCCGTTCTGGTCTCCAATCGGCAAGATGAAGGTAGTTCAGCCTCAGTCTCCCTGCAAAATCCCCTTCTAACGTGCTAGACCTTCTACAATGTGTACGCCATCTGTGGCTTCGCCGCCATCGGTGGAGGTCTCTTTGGTTTCGATATCTCCTCCATGTCTGGTGTCCTAGGCACCAATGCCTACAAGAACTATTTCAACGGGCGTAAGTCCTGCGATGAAGCTCGTGCTTTCGGTTCCATGACCCTAACAATTCGCAGCCTCTGGTACCCGTCAGGGTGGCATCACGGCTTCCATGCCTGCTGGCTCCCTTATCGGAGCTCTCAGCTCCTCCTTCCTTGCCGACAAGCTCTCGCGTAAGACCGCCATTCAGATTGCTGCCTTGATTTGGATCGTCGGTGCCATCTTGCAGTGCGCCGCCAATGGAGTGGCTCTCCTATGCGTTGGCCGTGTGGTTGGTGGTTTCGCAATTGGTATTTGCTCGGCGATTGTGCCCGTTTACCAGTCCGAGATCGCTCCCAAGGAGATTCGTGGTCGCGTTGTTTCGCTCCAGCAGTGGGCTATCACCTGGTACGTGCCAAACTCGATCTCGCGACTTCTTTGCGAGACTTCGACACTGACTCGAATAGGGGTATCTTGATCCAGTACTTCATCCAGTACGGTGCGTCGTTTGTCGACGGTGGACCAAAAGCGCCCAACCAGGGCGCCTCCGCTTTCCGTATCCCGTGGGGCATCCAGGCGGTTCCTGGTCTCATCCTCTTCGTGGGCCTGTTCTTTTTTCCCAAGTCTCCCCGTTGGCTCGCCTCCAAGGACCGCTGGGAAGAGGCTATCCAGGTTCTTGCCAACCTCCATGGCGGTGGTGATACAAATCATCCCAAGGTGCTCGCCGAGTACAAGGAAATCGAGGATGCTCTTCGTTTCGAGCGCGAGGAGGCTGAGACTTCTTTTGCCGCTCTCGTCAAGCCGCGCATCCTCAAGCGTGTCATCCTCGGCATGTCCATCCAGATGTGGTCTCAGCTATGCGGTACGTCACATTCACGTACGAAATGCACGTGAGACATTCACTGACCTCCTTTAGGCATGAACATTATGATGTACTACATCGTCTTTATCATGAAGGGCGCTGGTATCGCCGACGAGCTCCTCACCTCCTCGATCCAATACATTATCAACGTCGCCCTTACCCTCCCCGCCATCCTCTGGCTCGACAAGTTCGGTCGTCGTCCCGCTCTGCTTATTGGCTCCTTCCTCATGATGATGTGGCTGTTCATCTCTGGCGCACTGCAAGGAGCTTACGGTGGCCCGAACCCAGACAAATCCGACAAAGACATTTCCTGGGTCATTGGCAAGGAGCACGGAAGCGTCTCCAAGGCCATTGTCGCCTGTTCGTACCTTTTCGTGGCTAGCTTTGCTACTACCTGGGGTCCAACCTCGTGGACGTACCCGTCTGAGATCTTCCCGTCCAAGGTCCGTGCCAAGGCCGTGTCGCTCGCCACGGCTTCCAACTGGACATGGA